>Ga0315910_10000037_pt1 | contig 247241 bp, 193 predicted proteins | sample EdamamesoilMG_FD_204470 | JGI IMG/M metagenome (GOLD analysis project Ga0315910, IMG submission 204470) | Garden soil microbial communities collected in Santa Monica, California, United States - Edamame soil | ecosystem: Environmental > Terrestrial > Soil > Garden | place: USA: California...
ACCGTGGATCACTTCAGGCGAGCTGAGCGGTCCATTCGAGCGATCGCGATTCGGGAAATCTGACAGCGCCGAATTTCGCGATCACCTCTGCCGAGCTGACGGCGATCAGTTCACCCGGACGTTGACAGTACCGGGGACGACGCTCGAGGTGGAAGTCCGCGACCAGGGCGGAGAATCCGAGGTCTACAGCATCGTCCTCCTACCCAATGACTTCCCGGACCTCGTGGTCACCACGGCCGAGCCCTCGGCGTCCCAAGATCCGCTCTACATTACGCTCAATCCCCTGGCGGGCCCCTTCTACATCGCCATTCTCGACAATGCAGGCGTACCGCTCTTCTTTCAGAAGACCCGCAGGCGTGCGCTCGATTTCAAGATGCACCCGACGGGCGAGATCTCCTACGGGCTCGAGGCGTCGACCCGAGCCGCGGGCGCGGATCACATCGTCATGAATCGAGCGTTCGAGACGATCGCGACGGTCCGGACCGTGGGGTTGACCAACACCGACGAGCACGAGTTCTTGATCCTCCCGAACGGGAACTACGTATTGCTGGCCTATGAACCCGCCGTCCGCGATCTCACCGCGTTGGGAGGAGATGTCGAGCACGCCCTGGAAGACTCGGTGTTCCAAGAGATCGACCGCGACGGCGAAGTCGTGTTCCAGTGGAATAGCTGGGACCATATGGATTGGAACGAGAGCGTCTACACGGAGTGGCGCGATTATGCACACCTCAATTCAATCGTTGCATACGACGATGAATGGCTTCTCTCGGCACGCGGGTACAACCAGATCCTCAGCGTCGACCGCGTGACGGGCGATGTGTTGTGGCGCCTCGGTGGCGTTGCGAGTGATTTCGTCATCGTCGGCGACCCGCGCGGTTCGTTTTGTGGTCAGCACACGGCGACCCGCGTGGGCAACGGCAACATTCTTCTCTTCGACAACGGCGACACGTGCATCGATGCGTTCGCCGACAACGAGCTCGAATCTCGCGTGGTCGAGTACGCGCTCGAACATACGACAGGGATCGCTGAGCTCGTTTGGAGCTACGAGCGGGAGGGTGCGTTCGCCCTGGCTCAAGGCTCCGCCCAGCGCCTCTCCAATGGAAATACGCTCATCGGCTGGGGACAGGGGCCGCCGTGGCTCGCGACCGAAGTCGACGCCGACGGCGAGGTCGTCTTCGAGCTCGAGGCCCGCGCAAGCGAACCGGTCATCGCCTATCGCGCATTGCGATTTCCGACGCCACCGTGACCGCCGCGCTCGTGAAGAGCGCTCTCAAACGCTTCCGCGATCGTCCTCGCCACCCAGCGCAGGCGCACTTCCGCCCCCCCGCAGTCACAACCATGCTTGTCGGAGCCCCGCCCCGCATCGAACCGCTCGATGCTTGGCGCACCACGCGTTTTGTCCTCCAGATCGCCCGCGCCATGGAGGCCCGCCACCTCCGCCACGTCGTCCACCGAGATCCGGGGGTCCCGCTCGACACCAGGACCCGCGGTCGCGGCAGCGTGCTGTCCGGTGGACTGCACGAGCGTTGCCGCGTTTCCCATTGGACAGGGAACTGCCAGCTCCGCGGATCGAATGGAGCAACCCGCAAATGGTGGCAGTACTGCACTAAACCTGCGCTTGGCCGCGTTGTTCGAGGCGGTCGGCTTGCCAATGGTCCAATGCTGTGTTATCCGTAGTTGGTGTGTAGGAGCGATGGCCAAGGCCTTCGCGATTCATTTCATCCTCGAGTAGGGAGCAAGAAAAATGCGTGCACATGCGATCATGATCTTTGCGATCTGGGGCTTCTGCGGGGAACCGCCGGGGCAGGGCACCAGCGTCTCGGCGACGGGAGCCGATGACGAGTCGAGCGAAGGTGGAGAGAGCAAAACCGGCGGGGAGAGTGAGGCCGGGGGCGAGAGCGAGGTGGGCGATGAGAGCGAGGCCGGGGACGGGACCGAAAGTAGCGGCGCCATCAGCTACGACTCAGGATGGCCAACCGTCGGTGACGAGGCTCCGCCCAACCCCCACTGCTTCGGCGACGCGATCGTCGACAACCTCGAGCACGGTAGCACCCTCATCCCCGTGACGGCTGGACGACAAGGAGCCTGGTACACGTACAACGATGGGTCGCCTGGTGCGACGCAACAACCCTCGCCCATCGAGGACCCGTTCCTCCCCACCAATGCGACCGCTGCGGTCGGAATCTACGCGGCACGAACCTCCGGGGAAGGCTTTGGGGACTGGGGCGCGGGTTTTGGCTTCGACGTCAACAACCAAGGCTGCGAAGCCGACGAACACGGTGATCCCATCGACCCGGCGTGCAGTCCAAGTGGCATCCGCAGGACGTATGACGTGTCCGGTTGGACTGGGATCAGCTTCTACGCGCGCAGCGTAGCCGGCACCGACGTCTCCGTCGACTTCAAGGTCCCCACGGAGCACGAAACGCCGATCGCCGACGGCGGAACATGCGATGGCACCGTGTGCTCCGACGCGTACTTCATCCGCGTGACGTTCGAATCGGAGTGGAGCCTTTTCGAGATCTCCTTCGAGGACCTCGCGCAGGCCGGCTTCGGCGAGTCGTTCGCTTTTGATCCCACCGCCGTGTTCGGCATGCAGTGGCAGATTCCCGCCGGGGCCTCGTTCGACATCGCCGTCGACGAGATCTGTTTCTACTGAGCGCACGGTGCTGCACGATTGCTGCGGGACCGACCACCGCGGCTTCGAAGAGCGCGCCGGTCTTCGCCCTGGGTTCGCGGGTCAGCTCGGCCCCCGGCTCCCCCTCCCAGCCGGACGCGTTCGGACCGGAGGATCGAAGTCTTGGTGCCACCTGCACGGTGCTTCGTTCGCGAACGTGATTCAACGACCCGTCCACCGCCTCGCCGAGGCGGTCCGGGTCTTGCAACCGCGACGCTCGGATCGCATCGGTCCACGAAGGAAACTCGGCTTCATGCATAGAATCGCGCTGTATTCATGGTCGTTCACATGCGTCCTGTCGCTCGCCTGCACGTCATCCCCCAAGGACGATCTGCAAGGGGAGTCGACCTCGACGTCCGGCTCCGCGACGGGTCTCGGAGAGGCCAGCACCTCCGGGCCCTCGGCTTCGAGCTCGTCGACGACGGCTCCAACCTCCTCTGAGGTGGACGAGGGGAGCGAATCGTCGGGGGACGCCCCAGAGCTCGTATCGGTGGTCCCAGGTACCCTTTATGTGACGAGCTCCGCGGATGGAACGCTTTCGATCGTGCTCCCGGACGGAAGCGCGGGACCCGTACTCGAGGTGGGCCGAGATCCCGGGGAAGTGGAGGTCATGCCCCCAGGACTTCCTTCGGCTGGAACGGCCTACGTTGCCAACTACCGCGATGGCACGGTCTCGATGGTCGCACCGGAGGGGACGCTGCTCGGCACCGTGGAGGTCGGACGCGACCCGGCGGGTATCGGAATCGCGCCGCCCGGAACTCCGAATGAGGGTACGATCTACGTAGCCAATGGTGGGGACGACACCGTCTCCTTGTTGGCGCCGGATGGGACGACACGGTCCATGGTGAGTACGGGAGGGTTTCCCGACGGACTCGCCGTGGCCCCCTCGGGCGTCGACAATGCTGGGACCGTATATGTCGCCAACTACGACGATGGGACCGTCACGATCATCGACCTCGCTGAGGTCGCGACCACGGTGACCGTCGGGGCGGGACCCTATGGGATCGCGGTGGCCCCTGCGGGAGGTGCGAATGCTGGCAAAGTCTACGTCGCGAACGCCGAGGCCGACACCGTGTCCGTGATCGATCCCTCCGGCAACGTGGAGGCGACGTTGACGGTGGGGAGCACACCCATTGGGGTCGCGGTCGCACCCGCCGGAACGCCCGAGGCGGGGACGGTCTACGTCACCAACATCTACGACAACACGGTGTCTCGTCTGCTCCCGGATGGGACCGTCGGTACCCCCCTCACCTTGTCCGGCGATGAAGGGATCTCGGGCATCGATGTCGCCACTTCCCGTGCCGCGCTCCCAGGCATGCTCGCCATCACCAACTATTTCGCGGGTACGGTCTCCGCCTTCGCGCCCGATGGGACCGAGCTCTTCACGGTCGCCGTCGCCAACGCCCCAAGTCGTGTCGCGTTCGCGCCGTAGCGCGCCCATCGTGCCAAGACTACGCCACCTCGTGCACGTGTCGCGCTGTCGACGGCCCGCGCTCCCACAGCACCGCGAGGATCTCCTTCTCGGTGGCCGTGGGCCGCGCGCGCACGTAGGCATGGTACGAAGATCTTCGTAGACTACACGGGCGCTTCGTGAGGCCCCTCTTCGTGGTGACCGCGGGCCGCGTTCGGACCGCGAGACGACGCGTGAGCACTTCTGGTACACATCGACGACCGGTGGACGCCGCCCGTTCGATTGCACGTTTTCCGGAGCTGCCCTTCGTCGAGGACGCGCGCGACCTGGGGCGAGGCAGCCACTGGCATGACATCGTCGCTTGGCTCGTGCTCATCGCCGTCCTCCTCCTGGCCCTTGCGACCTACGAGGACTTCGGCATCACTCATGACGAGGGCAACCACGTCAACTACGGGAAGGCCATTCTCCGATTGTACACGTCGCTGGGTCGCGACTGGTCGGCCACGGAGGCCATCAACTACTTGTACGCGGGCGGATACGATCTCGCGGGGGCCGTCTTCGCCAAGTTCACCGAGCTGGACCCGTTCGTGTCCAATCACCTCCTTGGCATGCTCGTTGGTTGGATGGGCATCGTCGCCAGCTGGGCGCTCGCTCGGCGGCTACGGGGTCCTCGAGCCGGGCTCGCCGCGGCGGTCTTGCTGTCGCTGACACCCGTGTACGTCGGGCACATGCCCAACAACCCCAAAGATCTTCCCTTCGCGGTCGGCTACGTCTGGTCGATCTACGCGATCGTGCGGATCACGGCCGCGCTGCCGCGTTTCTCGTGGACGAATGTTTCTCTATTCGCCTTGGCGTTCGGTTGGGCGATGGGGTCTCGCATCGGGGGGATTCTCCTCGGTATCTATCTCCTGCTCGTACTCACCGCATTCGCGGGACAACGTGCCCTGTATGTCGGGCTCGAACATGGATTTCGCTGCTGGCGTCACCTGCTCATCCGTGGAGCCCTCGCATGGGCGGGCGGATGGTTCTTGCTGCTCGCGAGCTGGCCTTGGGCCGTCGAGCAACCCATCTCTCGTCCATTCGCCGCGCTGACCCGAATGTCGGGATTCCTGCGTCACGATCGCTCGGTCTATTTCGCCGGAGAACAGATTCGCACCATCGACTATCGCTGGGATTACCTCTTCCACTACTTCGGATACAAACTACCCGTCGTCGTCATCGTCCTCTCGCTCGCGGGAATCGCCGGCCTCGGCGTGTTCGTGGTCCGGCAGCTGCGAACCGGAGGTTTCCGCGTGGACCCTCGCCCTGCTCTCGCCTATGGTCTCGTGCTGTTCGCGATCGTGTTCCCCCCAGCCTACGCGATCGTCAAAAAATCTGCCATCTACGACGGCCTACGCCACTTCCTGTTCATCGTTCCGATGCTGGCCGTCGCCGCCGGCCTCGCGGTCGATGTCATGGCGGAGTACGTGAGCCGGATATCGAGAGTCGCGGTCGCCGGCCTCGTTTCGTTCTGGTTGGGCTTGGGAGTTCACGCCACGGACATGGTTCGGACGATGATCCACATGCACCCGCACCACTACGTCTTCTTCAACTCGCTCCTTGGAGGGGTCGAGGGTGCCATCGAAAACTACGACACCGACTACTACGGCGAGACGTTCCGCGAGGCAGTGATCGCGACAGCAGACAAAGCGTGGAAAGAAGATCCCCGATGGTTCCTCAACCACTCCTATCGGATCGCGGGATGCATGGCCGGACGGGCCGGTCGGCGCTACACCCCCCCAAACTTCGAGTGGGTCGAGGACAAAGAGCCTTTCGATTTCTTCGCGGCGTACATGCGCTACGACTGCCATAAGCGCTTCAAGGAAGCCCCGGAGTACCTCACTATTTCCAGGCAGAACGGCATGCTGAACCTCGTTCGTGACGCCAGAGTGCTTCATGGTCGCCCGCGTGGCGAGCCGCTCGAACGGAGGGCCCCATGACCCAAGAGGTCTCTCCCGGCGACGCCCCGTCCGCCCCTCCCAAGCCGACGCGCGCAGACCTACTGTGGCAATTCGAGCGCCAGCTTGCTGCGGCGCGCGCTGTGTTGGCGGAGCCAGCCTGTGCGGCCGAGCAAGCCATCCCCGACCTCCTCGAGGCTTGGTCCACCTTGGGCGAGCTCGTTGGGCAACCTACCGAGCGACGCGAGGAGATCGAAGCGCTGTGCACCCGACTCGAGGTGCACCGAGAATTTACGCTCGAGAATCCGGTCGCGACGGTCGACGTGATGCGCCGGGTCCTGGAAGAAGGTCAGCCACCTGCTCGATGGAGAGCACCACTGCGTCGCCACGCGGACCGGTTGCATCGCGTGGGGATCCGTCTCACGCGGATGTACGGACTGGAACCCCGCGCCACCACGGCCTGGCGATGGTTTGCGCGCGGCCTCATCGCCACAGGGCTGGTCGTCGGGGCCTATCTCGCCATCGAGCAACCGTGGCTCAACTGGAATCACGGACCGTGGCGGGCAGCCTACTACCCAACCAAGAACTTCAAAGGCAAGCCCGTGATGCGTCGCGAGATGTACCTAGACCATGATTGGGGGAAGCAGCCTGCCGTGGATTCAATCCCGGCGAATCGGTTCTCTGCCCGATGGGATAGCTGCCTCGAGATCGAGAAGAAGACGAAGATTCCCCTGCAACTGGTGGCGGACGACCACGCCCGCTTGTTCATCGGTGGCACCTCCATTCTGTCGAAGTGGCACCGCAAGAAGAACACCGAGGAACCCGTGGGCGCCGTGGTCGAGTTCAGGCCCGGGGTACATCACCTCAAGGTGGAGTTCGAAGAAGAGAAGAGCAAGGCGGAGATCCATCTTCTGGCCTCGTTCGATGGAGAACGGCCGGATCGCATTCCACCCGACAGGCTGCGTTTCCCGGGTCTGCAAGCTCCCGACGATTCCAATCCTTGCGGCGCAAAGGCACCCAAGGTCAAGGTGATCAAGGAAAAAACCGGCGCGAAAAAGGAGAAAGCGGCTCGCAAGGCCGAACCTCCGCCACCGTAGTCCGGGGCCCGCGGTGGGAAGTACCAACGTAGACGCCTGGACCGCGTGAGGCCTCCTGACGGCCGCTTCTCGTGATGGCGAGGTCTTCGTCCGACGTCACGGGTCGACCGACACATACGCCATCCCGCGCTGACCTACGACGAGCGGTGCGTGCCCGTCGTCGAGCGCAATCACCACCTCGAGGATCTTGGTATCCCGCCGCTCGACCGGATCATCGGTCCGAATGTTCTTGCGCCCCATCCGGCGTCCAATCTCGACCACCTTGCCCCGCAGGTCCCTCCCCGGATACGCGGGCACGCGCAGGATCGCGGGCGCCCCCAGGCGAACCTGCGCGATGTCTCGTTCGTCTACGTCCGTGCGCACCCGAAGGTGCTGGGTATCGCCCAAGACGAGCAGCGGCTCGGCACCCCCGGGTTGGTAGTATTCGCCTACGCGGAACTTACTCTGGAGGATCTCTCCATCATGCGGCGCATGAACGAAGCGAGCGTTGCGAGAGGCCTCGGACTGTCGGAGTCGAGCCTCCGCAGCGGCAACCCGTGCGCGAGCGGCTTGTACATCTTCGCGGCGAGTACCCTCGATGGCAGCATCGCGCCGCGCGGCGGATTGCTCGGATGCCGCCGCGTCGACGGCCGCTTGCTTCGCCGCGCGATCGACCTCGTCCACGGTCGCGCCTCCGTTGGCGCTCACGGTCTGCAAGCGCGAGAGGACGCCCGCGGAGAGCTCCGCACGCGCGCGCGCTGCATCGTACTCGGCGATGGCGGCCCGGACCTCCTCTCGCCGGGTGCCGCGGACGGCTCGTAGGAGCTCGGCGCGGGCCACCTCGACATCGGCGTGTGCGGCCGCGACCGCGGCATCCTCGGCGGCATGCTCGAGCTCGACGAGCAGCGTACCCACAGCGACGTGCTGCCCTTCGAGGGCGGCGATCCGAGCGATGCGACCCGGGACATCCCCGGCGACGGAGGTCTCGCGCGCGGCAGGTTCGACCACGCCATTGCCACCCACGAAGTTCCCCTCGGGTCGCGTCAGCCGCTCGTCGGCGCCTTGCTCGGGGGACACGATGCGTTCGGCGTGTTGGACGTCGGCTTCGCGCGGCACCGTGGGTGGCGGGGCGACGTAGGCCCGCGCGACGACGGCAAGGAGGCCCACGGAGATCGCAGGAACGAGGACGCTCGAGAACCAACGCATGCGGTTTCGTTTCACGACGGAGCTCCTTCTTCGGACGCGACGCGGCCATCCTCGATGTGCACGATGCGATCCGCGAGATGGAAAATGCGATTGTCGTGGGTGACGACGACGACCGAGCCTCCGCGCTCCGCCGCGACGTCCCGCAGGAGCTCGGTCGCCCGCAGACCGTTGGCGGCATCGAGGGCAGCGGTGGGCTCGTCGGCGAGCACGAGCGGAGGGTCGCCTGCCAGAGCGCGGGCGATGGCGACGCGCTGCCGCTGACCGCCCGAGAGCTGCGCCGGGCGGACGAACTCGCGATCGCCGAGGTCGACCCGCTCGAGCAGGCGGGAGGCCTCCCGATCGGCGTCGCGATCCCGCCACCCCTTCATCTTGAGGACGAACGCCACATTGTCGTGCGCGGAGAGGGCGGGCAAGAGATTGTGGCCCTGGAAGACGAACCCGATCATGGCGAGCCGCACCGCCGGAAGCTTGCGCTCGGGGAGCGCGCTCACGCGTCGACCCAGCAGCTCCACGTCCCCGGAGGTGCGGGTGAGCACGCAACCGAGAATGGAGAGCAAGGTGGTCTTGCCGCTTCCGGAAGGTCCCGCGAGCATCACGAACTCGCCGCGCTCGACGTGGAAGTCGACGCCATGCAGGGCCGTGAAGGCGAGCGAGCCGCGGCCAAACGTCTTGGTCACCCCTCGGGCGGATACGGCGAGCTCGCTCATCGGAACACCAACCCCGGCTCGAGGCTTCGCACGCGGAAGAGCGCCAGCACCGAGGCCGCCATGCAGAGGACGATCATCGCGAGCGGAGCCAAGAGATAGAGCCGCGGATCGATGATCGGGACGAGCTGTGGGCTGCGGATTCCCTCCGCCATGCCGGTCACCACGGCCATGCCGATGAGCGAGCCGAAGATCGCGTACCCGAGCGACTGCGCGAGCAGCAATTTGGTGAGATCGAAGTTCGTACACCCAATCGCCTTGAGCGTGCCGAACTCTCGCACATGGTCCAGCACGGACGAGAACATGGAGAGCGCGACGATGGCGAAGCCGATGAGCAAGCCGAACGCGGTCGAGGTTCCAAACGAGACCCCGAGCTGGTCGGCGAGGAGCCGATGAACGATGGAGTCGTGGAATGCCGACGTGGTCATCACTTTGACCTCCGGGATCCGGTCCGCGAGGCGGCGGGCGACGACCCCGGCGTCTTCGCCCTCGCGAATGCGGACGAGCACGAAGGAATGTTGATTCTCCGGCAGCCCAGTGAGCTCCCGTGCGAGGTCGATATCGGCGAATGCGTAGGCGGGCCCGAACGGCAGGAGCCCCCATGTGAAGCCGCCGGCGGTCACGAGGCGCCCGTTGAGCTCCCGACGGCTGCCGAGATTGAGGCTCCCGAGCGTATCTCGCTCCGAGTCTTCGAAGATGACGGTGTCGGCGTGTTCGATCGCGCTGCTCTCACCGGCGACGAGGGCCCAGGGCCCGCCGAGCCGAAGAGGCTGCGTGGAACCCAACAACGTCACCGGCTCGGACGCGCCGCTCGGCGTCTTCACGGTGGCGCCGGAGAACACGAGCGGCTCCGCGAGGCTCACCCCCCGGGTCGTCCTCGCCCGCATCAGGACGGCGTCCGAGAGCGGAAGCCCGGGCTGCAGTTGCTCGGTCCCCGCGGGCGCGATCCAGATGTCGGCACCGGCGTGGTCGACGAGCATCGTGTTCTTGTCGAGCAGCCCGGACAAGATGCTGAGCTGCTGGAGCGACAGCACCACCGCGAACATCACCCCGACCAAGGTCCCCGCCAGCTTGGGCTTGTCGTAGAGCATCATCGCGACACCAAGGCTGGCCATCGCGCGCAACCGAAAGCCAAACCACGCGCGACGAGGTCCCTCGCGCTTGGTCATGGTCCACCTTCCAATGGCCGCCCGGAGGCGAGTCGCAGCTGCGCGCGCGCATACATCAATGCGCCGTCCGCCTGGATCCGCAGCGCCTCGGCGTCGTAGGCATCGCGCATGGCGACGACGACCTCGAGCTGCGTCGCCGTACCTCCCGAGTAGCGGGCGTTGGCCACCTCGAGGGCAGTCGCATTGGCCTCGGCCTCGGCTCGCGCGGCCCGGGCCCGCGCCCGCAGTGATTCCACGCGATCGTAGGCGTTGGCGATCTCGAGCCCACGGTCGCGGCGGACCTGCTCGTATTGGGCGCTCGACACCGCCACCGCCGCGCGGTCCGCTTGGCTACGATGGATCGTGGCGACGTCGAAGCGCGCCGTGAGCTTGACGCCCACCGACCATTGCGCGGGCTCCCCGAATCCGTATGCATTGGTGAGCCGCTCGCTCGCCTGCGCCACCACGCGGGGAATCAAGTCCGAACGCGTCGCGCGATGCGAGGCTTCGGAGGCCCGGACCTGCATGCGCGCGCGGGCGACCGCGGCGGTCTGCTCCACCCCTTCGATCCAGCGCTCGAGCGGCAGCTCCGGCGAGAGATCGCCCGGTGGCGGAGGGATCGGACCCGCCACGGGAAGTCCGGAGAGCGCCTCGAGTTCGCGCCTTGCCGCGGGGCGCTCGAGCTCGGTTTCTGCGAGGGCTTGCTCGGCAGCAGCCACTTGGGCGCGCGCGCGGCCAACGTCGAGTTCGGAGGCCAAACCTCCCGCCGCGCGGCCTTGGACCACCGCGAGGTTGGTTCGCGCAACCTGGACGGCGCGCAGTGACGATTGCGTCAGTGCCTCGTACGAGAGCAAGCGTGTGTAGGCCGCGACGATCCGGTCGTCGAGCGCCCGTGTGCGCTCGTCACGATCCGATTGGGCCGAAACGTGGATCGCTTTCGCCGACTGCAGCCGGCGCACCGCCGCGACATCCAAGAGCGGAACCGTGAGCGTGACGCTGGCATCCACCTGATTGCGCGGCGTGAACGGGGCCTCGGTGGAGGTCCCATCTCCGTTCGGAACCAACTCCACCACGTCATATTGATTGCGGGTGTACGATGCCGATGCGTCGAGCGAGGGGAACAACCCGGCGCGGGCTGCCCGCAGGTCGGCCTGGCGCTGATTCACCCGGGCTCCGGCCTCCTTCGCCTCCGCAGACGTCTGCCGTGCCGCGGCCAAGTAGCGCGACAACGGCTCCAGTGCCGCTGCTTGAGGCGACCACGCCAGGCCTCCGAAAAGCGAAACACCGCAAACCAGCGCGCGAACGAACGACATCCGTGCTCGTTGGTGTAGGGCAGCTCCGCACGACCGTCGACCCCAACGCAGGTCACGATTGCGTTGGAGTGCCACGCAGGCCCGGCATGACCTTCGGCCTATGGTGATCCAGAGCGAGTCACGTAAGCTCACCGCGCGTGGCTGGCCGGCCGATCACCGACGCCCCCGAGGAAGCCATCGCCGCACAGATGGTGCGATGGGCCGTGGTCGCCGCGTCGGTCGTTACGCTGGCCAGCGCCTTGGTGGGCCTGTGGGATCCAGGATGGTCGCGGTGGCTGACGGTCGGCCTCAATGTGCTTTGGTCGCTATGCCTCGTGGCAGGCGCCCGGCGTTCGGTCTGGCTTGGGGTCGCGGCCGTGGTCGCCGTGGCTCAGCTCGGGTTCTTTGGCTGGATGTCCGCGGGTTGCTTCATTCTGCAGGTCGCCGCCTTTGCGATGCGATTCCCTCTCCGTGGGGCCCTCACGGCGACCGCCTCGACCTGGCTCACCGCCTCGATCGCCGTGGCGTTGCTGAGTCATCTACACCCGCCGGGCTACCACATGAAGGCTTACCAACTGCTGTTGGCGACGACCAACACCTTCTTGCTCGGCGCCCTCATGCGGAGCGCCTTGCTCTCCAAGGCGCGCGCAGAGTCCCTCGCCGAGCAACTGCGAGGTGCCAACGAGATGCTCCGGCGGGATCTCCAGGCGACCGAGGCGCTCGCGACAGCCCAGGAGCGCGCCCGCATCGCGAGAGAGCTACACGACAGCCTCGGGCACTCCCTCGCGACCGCGCATGTCCACACCCAGCTCGTTCGCAAGCTCGCGCGCGCCGGAGACGATGAGATCATGCAGGCCATCGACCAGGTCGGAACCTCCACGCGGCAGGCGATGCACGCCCTGCGCGACGCCGTGGCCCTCCTGCGCCCACAAGGCTCCGGCTCGCGGCTTCACCAACGCCTCGAAGAGCTCCTCGATCGCCTGCCGACCGGCGTCCTTGCCCACACGCTCTCCGTCACCGGTGTATCGCGAGCCCTGTCTCCCGCCAAAGAGTTTGCGCTCTACCGCGCCGTCCAAGAAGCGATCACCAACGTCATCACCCACGCGCACGCCACCACGATCGAGATCCAACTCCACTACGGGGAGCGTGCCGTCACCATCGACATTGCCGACGACGGAGAAGGTGTCGCGCACGTCCACCCCGGCTTTGGCCTGCGCGGGATGGCGGAACGACTCGAGAGCGTGGGTGGTTACCTCGAGATCACGTCGGCCGTGGGTCAAGGCTTCCACCTCCGCCTCGAGGTCGCGTCATGACGATCCGCGTCCTCGTCGTCGACGACCAGCCCCTCTTCCGCGCTGGCCTCTGCAGTTTGCTCGCCGGCGACCCGCACCTCCAGATCGTCGGTCAGGCCGCCCACGGCCTCGAGTGCCTGCAGCTCGTCCCCACGCTCGAGCCGGAGGTCATCCTCCTCGACCTGCGCATGCCCGAACTCGACGGGGTTCAGACGATCCGCCGCCTCCGCGAGCTCGGGTGTCCCGCCCGCATCGTCGTCCTCACCACCTTCGACGAGGATCAACTCGTCTTCGAGGCCCTCCGCGAGGGTGCGCTCGCGTTTCTCCTCAAGGACGCCACGGCCGAAGACATCGTCGATGCGATCCGCGAAGCTGCCGAGGGCCGGGGGCGCCTCGCCCCGGCCGTGACGCACAAGGTCGTCTCCGAGTTCGCCCGCATGGCCCGTCGCCTCGAGGACCATCCCGTCGCCGAGGTCGGTCTCTCGCGGCGCGAGCTCGAGGTGTTGCGCCTCCTTGCCCGCGGCGCGACGAACAAGGAGATCGCCCAGCAACTGCACATCGCCGAGGGGACCGTGAAGAATCACCTGACGAACATCTTTACCAAGCTCGACGTACCGGATCGTACCTGCGCAGCGCTGCGCGGGCGGGAGCTCGGGCTATTGTGAAGGTCTCCACGCTTCGAGACCGCCGCACGACGCGTCACTCCGGATCATCGACGACGCAGGAGCCGTGCGGACTGCTCGCAAACGACGAGCAGAATGCCGAGACGCCGGCACAGTCGTCATCGCTGCAACAACCTCGATAGACGTGCACGCCATCGACGCAGGGTGCGTTGCAGCCTGGCACCGTATCGCAGGGCTGGCCTTGACAGGTCTGGCATTCCTGGAAGGAGAACCGCAGGCGAGCGGCCAAGAAGGCGCAGTCGCGAGAACCGACGATCGGTTGCCCGGGCTCGCTGCACGCCTGGCCGTTGTAGGCATCGTCGTGGAGCGCTCGCTGCAGCACGAAGCTGTACCAACCCGCTTGCTGCGCCAAGAATGGTTCGCAGCTCGGCCCCGTGCGAGCGATGTCCACGGTGGCGGAGAACTGGCGGGTGGGCTCGGCGAGCGGGACCGCCCCCGTGGTGGCAGAGAGGAAGGGAGCCCCGTTGAAGACGATGGATGCGGCGCGTCGAGGCACCTCATAGGGCCGGTCAACGCACGGAGGGAGGATCCTCGGACAACCGACGGCGTCCGCGATCTCTACGCGGAAATCCGTGGGCCAGAAGAGGGAGGGATCGATTTCTGGGGGCGTCAACCTGTCCGCTTGCGCAGCGATGATGACGGGCGAGCCGGAGGAAGCGATACGCAACCACGAACTCGTCCAGTCCGGCGCAGCGCTCGACCAGTACTCGAACAGAACCGCCTGACCCACCGCGAGGAGCGGCGCACCGCTCGATTTGAGCGAGAGCGTGGGCGGGCTGGCAAACCCCTCTTCACACTCGAAGACCAGCGGGTCGACGCTCATGACCACGCAATCGGTGGTCACGACCTGTTCGTCGGGGGGCGGCGCCAAGGTGAACGAGGGGGTTGCCGGTTCGGCGGGGACACACGACGTGAGCGGTGGCGGTAACTCGTCATTGGGGACACAGCTCCCCACGCTGTCGCTGCAATCCGCAGTACCGCCGCAGGGACACGTCCCGTCGGGCTCCTCGCTACAGGTCCACGACGAGGGCCGGCATCCCCCGTACTCCCCGGGGACGATGCACGTACGGCCCGCAGGGCAGGTCTCGTCGATGCGTGAGCAAGAGAATCGCGGACAACCGTCCGCGTCGAAGGTGGACCACGGACCCCCGCAGCTCGCGTAGGCACATGGTTCCCCGATGCAGGATCCTTGCGGCGCGTCCGGGCACGCAGGAGCAGGTCCGCCAGAGTCGCTACCGCTCTCGGTCGTCGAGGAGGTCGATTTGGGACCCGTGCCTTCGGTACCGTCGGTGTCACCGAGCGGTTCGTGGGTGGTACACGCCACGGTTGGAGCGGCGAAGGCGACGGCAAGCAAACATCTCAAGTTCATCATAGGCGTCTAACATGCCATCCCCAGGGCGGACTTGACGTTCGAAGGGCAGCCACGTCAGCGAGTCAGAAGGGACGGCTCGACGAGATTCTTCCCGAAGGCACTTCCGACTGCCCCGTCGCAGGTACGCAACTTCGCGGCATTGGACCCGCAAGCAACGTTCGCGTATCGCGCACGCTGCTTCTCGCGTCGGGTCTCGTTGGGAGAAGCCGCCATCGCCTCCCAAATTCCTCTAGGACGTTCGGGTGCGCCAACGCCCAGAGAACGTTGTCAACCGGCGCAGGTTCGGGGCAAACTCGCACTCGTCGACGGCACCTCTTCCGGCGCCGCCATCCCATAAGACAGCAACGCAATGGCATACGTGGACTCCCCTTACGCCCGCGCAGCACTCTTGCTCTGCGCGCTCACTGCCTGCCAGAACGAGTACCCCGGCGAAGAGCTCCCCGACGAGGGCGCCTTCACGACCGGAGGTGGTCCTGGGCCTGGGACCTCGACTTCGGCGGGCAACGCAGAGACCTCGACCGCTGCGGACACCTCGGTCGGCAGCACGTCGGCAGGACCCGGCACCTCGGCAGCCACGCTCGAGGGACCCGAGTCGTCTTCGGGCACGGACGCGGAGACCGAGGACGGTGGCACCACCACGAGCGCCTCCACTTCGGGGGACGGGACGACCTCGTCCACGTCCGGCGGCGGAACGTCGACGAGCTCGACGACGGCCGTATCCACCTCGACCACGACGAGCGACGATGGTGGTTCGGACACGAGCGAGAGCCTGGCCGACACCGCCGACGCGACGACGGAGGAGCCGGAAGACCCCGTGTGTGGCAACGGTGCCCCCGAGGCTGGCGAGGTGTGCTTCCTGGAAGACCCCGCGAACATTGGGATGGGTGCCGACCCGGGTCCGGTCGACATCGTCGCGGGAGACTTCGACAACGACGGAGCCTTCGACGTCGCGACCGCGAACGCCGATGGCACTGTCACCATCCTGCTCGGCGATGGGGCGGGTGGCTTTGCAGTCAATGGAGGACCGATCACCGTCGGGCAGAACCCCGTCCGGATCCGCAGCGGCGATCTGAACGGAGGCACGGGAGCCGACCTGGTCGTCCTCAACCGCGGAGATGACGTCACGGCGGGCACGGTCTCCGTCCTCCTGTCGAACGGCGACGGATCGTTCGCGCCTGCGGTCGACTACGAGGTTGGGATTTCGCCGTCGGATCTCGATCTCGGGCGCGTCCGTGGCCCCGCTCAGCCACTCGACTTCGTCGTCGGCAACGAGGCGGACTCCAATGTCTCCGTGTTCTTGAACACAGGCGGAGTCTTTGCGGCGTCCGCCGGTAGCCCGTACGTGGTCCCCACGCCGCCAGGAATCTACCCGGTCACGTCGGTCGCAATCGGTGAGTACGGCATCGTCGGAAACCAAGATTTCCTCGTCGTGGGCGCCAATCGTTGGGTCGCCGTCGCGGGCAACGGTACGGGGATGTTCACGCCGACCAACGCGGCGAGTCCTGCCAACGTCGGCGGCACGACGCGTCTCCACCGCGCGAACACGGGGAGCATCAACGGCGACGTCGGGACCGAGGTCGTCCTCGTGGATGTGGACCGCGTCCTCGTCATGTTCGTCAACACCGCCACCGCTCAGTTCAATCCGATCGCGACGCTCATGATCACCGAGCCTTCGGAGGCCGTGCTCGCGCAAGTGGTGGGCGGCGTGGCCGTGGACGTCGCAGTCGCGACCGCAGCCGGCGTCTCGGTGTTTGCCGGAGACGGAACCCCGACCCTAGGAGACGCAACGGAGATTCCCGCCGGAGACGGCCCCGCAACGGGCATCACCACCGCGGACCTCAACGGAGACACCGTCCAAGACATCATCTTGTGCCACGACGCCGCCGGTGAGGACTCGATCACCGTGATCCTCTCGGATCCCTGAAGCCCGCGGCCTACTTCGCGCCGTCGCGCGGACCCACGGCCTCGAGGTTGGTCCGCGTGGCCAGCCTCGGATCGTCGGGGTCCAAGCCGCGCAGCGTCCCCTGTCGCAGCAGGGTCTCCACGCATTGGGCGACCTCGAGATCCGGCACCATGATGCCGTCCAGGCAGTCGCGCAGGGTGCCGGGGCCCGACCGGAGCACCTTGACGATCGCACGCGGTAGTGCCTGCATCGGCGGGGGAGCCTCGGGAGACACCTCGAGATCGCAATCGAGCCCACCCAACCTCGCCTCGATGAGCGCGAGCTCGTCCATCTGACGCATCGCCTCCATCAGGGCGGATTGCGTGGACCCGAGCAGCGGTTCGGCCTCTCGCACGGAGGGTCCCGAGCCCGGCTCGAGCGCGAACTCTCCGTGCTCCCAGCGAAGGATCCGGACAAAGGCCTTGAAGCCCTGCACGCCGAGCTCCTCGATCGCCGCGGAGGTGATGTTCCCGCGCGAGACGTCGATCCGCGCATGGAAGTCCGCGCTGACGTTGATGACCCCCGTCTTGCCCGCGGATGCGAGGAGCTGCAACACGTCGGTCAGCGGGATCTCGGACAACTTCCCGGCGATGGATGCCGAGAGGCGGGACTGAGGCGCGGGCTCGCGTGGAGGGATCCACACCTGCCCCACCGAGGTGCCAAACAACAAGCGATCGCCGGACTCGAGCGTGGCGCGATCGATGCGTCGACCGTTCACGTAGGTGCCGTTGCGTGAGCCGAGGTCCAAGACGGTGACCGAAGCCCCGACTTGGATCCGCGCGTGGTTGCGCGAGACGAGGTCCTCGAGGATCTGGATCTCGGCGCCGCGGGCCCTCCCCACGCGCAGCTCGCGATTCTCCGGCAAGATGAAACGCGAGCCCTTGAGGCTCCCCGAGATGAACTCGACGTACGCGGGGTTCGTCATGTCGTCCTCAAGCAACGCCGAAGTCGGGAGCATCGATGAGCTCTAGCGATTGGGTCGTGGGTTCGGCCACGTACTGGCGGCTCAGACGAACGGCCGTATCGACGGCCTGCATCCGCGTTTGGAGCAGCGCGACGCGGAGCCCGTCGCTCGTCCGCCGCACCCGGTGTAGGCGATCGATGACGCTCTGCATCGCGCCAACGAAACTTTCGGCGCTACACGGGAGCGCGAGATGCTGATCGAGGCCCATCTCGTTCGCGGTCTCCTGGAGCAGCTCGGGGTGGGCATGCGTGGACACGGCGAGGCGGCAAACCTCGGGGTTGTCGCGTAGCGCGTGGAGCAGCGGGTTGGCGACCAAGACGTCGAGGTCTCCGAAGACGACGACGGACGGAGCAATCGCGACTCCTTGTCGCGCGTCTTCGCCGAACTGCCGGCACATGCCCTCGTCGAAGTACGTGACGGTGCCGAGCGCTTCGATGGCTTGGAGACCCGCGCGGACCTGCGGATCTTTGAAGGCGGGGTCGCTGCTCATGACCCAGATGCTCGGTCGTTCGGCGAGGGCACCCAGGGTTCGTGGGGCAGCGAACGGACGCGGGAATCGAGCGCTGCGAACCGCGAGGGAGAGATGCTGGTCCCCCGAGAGCTCGAGCAAGGCCTCGCGACGAAGCCGGCCGAGTTCGGCCAGCACGGCGCCGGCCGTGCGCCACGGATGGTTGGGACTGAGACCGCGATACAGGAGCTCGAACAGCTCGGGACAGGCGTCGCGGATCGTCGTCGGAATCGCGGCGGAGGTCTCGGCGATCGATGGCCCGCACACGAGTCGCGCGAGCAGACGAAACAGGCTCTGGACGTCACCCGCGACGGAGGCGTTCTGCTCGACGAACAGTCGGATGCCTTCGAGCTTCACATTCGCGGTGCCTTCACCCCCGGTGATCGTGACGGCCTTCGCATCGATCGCTCCGTGGGCGATGCTGCGGGCATGCATGTACTGCAGGCCACGTGCGAGCTCGGCCACGAGATCGACCGCGTCGGCCGCATTGAGCGCGCCTCGTTCTCCGAGCAGCGTCGCAAGCGACCTTCCACCCACGAACTCGCGCACCAAGTAGACACCCGAGGCACCGATGGTGGGGCCGCTGTCCAGGATGCGCGCGAGCACCGGGTGCTCTGCCTGGCTCAGCGTCCTCAGGCGTCCCTGCACATCCTCGAAGCTGACGTCATCGTGGAGCTCCACGGAGACCTTCAACCCGGTCGCGTTCAAGACCCCCTCGAAGTGACGCGAGGTCCCTCCGGCGAGCCGCCCGCCAAGCGTGATCTTGGACGGAACGCGGAGCGACGCGGGGATCGATCCCCGCTTGGAGAGCGGACGCGCCGCTCGACTCACGGGCGTGGGAGCGACCGCGACTTCGACGGTGCCTCGAGCCCTCACCTTCAGGAGCTCCTCCTCGAGCGCGAGCTTCATCCGCGCGCGCTCGGAGGCAAACACGCGAGCGACGTGCTCCCCGAGCAACCGCGCATCCCCGAACTTGTCGCCCCGACGCTGCAGGTGTTCATCGAGCGCGTCGTGAAACTCGCGCGCGGTCGCGAAACGACCCGAAGGATTCACGCACAAGGCTTTCGTACAGATCCGCCCGAGCTCGGGCTCCGCCATCCGCACGGACGGCGGCAACGCGGGGACGCGGCCGCGGTTGAGCTCGCTGAGGATCTTGAGATCGGAGGCTTGCCCCCACAGCGGCTGATGCGTGAGCGCTTCATACAGGAGCGCCCCCACGGCGAAGAGATCGGCGCGCCGATCGAACGGCTGACCGCGCACGAGCTCCGGAGCGGTGTATGTGGGCTTGCCCTTGAAGATCCCCACGCGCCCACGCGTCCGCGAACTGGCCGCTTTGGCCAGACCGAAATCCATGAGCTTGGTGACGCCGTCATAGGTGACGAACACGTTGTCTGGGCTGATGTCCCGATGGACGATCCCAAGCTGCGTCCCCGACAAACTGCGGAGGTCGTGGGCGTACTCGAGGGCCCGGAGCACGTCGCGGAGCACGAGCAGCTCGGCCCCGAGCGGCGGCCGCGAGCGCCGGCGCACAGCCCCGAGGGTTTGGCCCTCGAGGTATTCCATGACGATCGCGTAGTCCGTCTGCGTTCCACCGACCTCGACGGTCTGCACGATGTTGGGATGGTTCAACTCGGCAGCGAGGCGCGCCTCGTCGAGGAACATCGAGACGAAGGTCGGATCTGCGACGAGTTCGGGACGCAGCTGCTTGATGACGAGGAGCTTGCGAAACCCTGCAGGTCCTTTGCACACCGAAAGCCACACCTCGGCCATCCCGCCGTGTCCAAGGCGCAGAAAGCGTTCATAAGAGCGGGGGGTGGTCATGACTTCTCTTCAGAACACGAGGCTCATCGCGGACTGGCGCGACTGCTCGACGAACAACGTTACTCCTGCGTATTCCATATTGGGGAGGTCCAGGAGATCCCGTTTTTGGATCCCCATGATCCCCATGCTCATCGTGCAGACGATGAATCGGACATTCTGCTCCACGGCGTGGCCCAGGAGCTGTTCGATGTTCATAACGTTGTTGCGTCGCATGAGCAACTCCATCAAGCCCTTGCCCATGCCACCCATGTTCATCTTGCCCAATTTCTGACGCTTGGGGCCGCGAGGCATCATCCATTTCATGAGGCGTTGGATGAACGAGACGCGGGACTCGTCGGTCTTGCGCCTACGTTCACCCCGCAGCAGGTTGACGCCCCAGAACGAGAAGAAGATCACGACATTCATCCCCTGGGCAGCCGAGGTCGTGGCCACCAGCAATGCGGCCATGAGCGATTCAAAGTCGTTGCGGAGGATGAGGAGCGTGCACTGATTGGTCCGGGGGACGAGGGCCACCGAAGGCGGAGATGCGAGCGAAGGCTCGACCGGTTCCGCCTTGGGTACCGGAAGCGATGGCCTTGGGTCCGCAACACCCTCGGGCTTGGGGAACCGCAAGGAGACGACCGCCGTGGGTCCGTCCTTGCGGCTATCGAGGATTGCGGTCCGCGTCGCCCCCGCCCACGTCACCACGTCGGTGACGAACGTCGGGTCATCACTCTGCACGGTGAACGTCTGTCCGGCATGCCGTACGAGCGCGGCCGAGAGTTCGATGAGGGGCGCAGGCGCGACTTTTCCGCGCAGGTCGAGCAGCGGCCGCGGTCCGCCTTGTGCGGGTGCGGGTGCTGAGGTGGATGGGGCGACCATGACGGGTGGGCTGCCAACGGCCGCTCCGTAGGCGGCACCGTTGAGGCCGACGATGGCACGGTGCGCACCGTGCTCATCCGCGAGCTCGTGGAGCGTGGCTCGGGAGGTCCGACACCATGCTCGGAGGTCATTGGGGAAGTCGGCGTCATCGGCCAACACCTCGAGGACGAGCGGCTTTCCCTTGGCTTCTTTCGCCGTCTTCGCGATCCGCAAGATCGGCGCTGGGCATTGCATCCCGCGGCAGTCGACCGTGAGCAGCTCGGGTGCTGCCATGTCTACATCCCCTCCAAATCGGCTTCGCAGGACAACTGTTCACGTTGCTCGAAAGCATCCATGACGGCCATACGCAGACCATCGTAGTAGCGTCGACGCCTCTCACAGCGGACGACGGCCTCCGTGATCGCGGCCATGATGTCTTTCACGGCCATCGGTAGGCAGATCTGGCCGTCCAGGCCCGTCGTATTGATCGTGGAGTGCGCGAGCTCGAGGTTGGCGTGGCTCGAAACGAGGACGCGCATCGTCTCCCCCTCCCCCGCGAGATCTTTGAGCAGCCCATCGCCGAGGAGCGCATGGAGGTCCCCGAAGACGAGCACCCATGGCGGAGCGACTTCGCCGTTCTGCAAACCGAGTCGAATGGCGGCGCGCGACTTCTCGTCGAGGAATCGGAGCTCGACTTCCTTGGCGAGTTGCGCGAGCGCGGTCTGGACCGAGACCTGCGCAATCGAGGGCGCGCCTGTCAGCACCCAAACCGTGGGACGCCCCTTGGACCGGATCGACGGAAGGTCGCGGCTGTGTGCGCGAGAGCGGGCGCCACCCTCGGTGACGGGTGGCAGGTCGATCGTCTCCTGCTCGACGCGCGAAGATGGCGGGAACACGCCCAGATAGCGCGTTGCGAGCTCCTGCTCGTCCAACGTCTGCAGCGCCAAAGCAAACTCCGCGACGGTGGAGCAGCGCGGCTCCGCCTCGGTATCGAGCACCGCGGTCAGGATCGCTTGCAGTCCGGGCGAGACGGCGAGGTCGCTCGCGAAGTCCTCCGCGCTGACCGAGCGCCGCGCCGTGATGACCGTGAGCACCTCGCGAAGCTCTGGATGGATCGGTTCACCCAAGAGACATTCCCGAAGCACGCATCCGATCGCGAAGACATCGCTGGCGGGCGTGGGCGTCCCGCCTTGGAGCAGGTCCGGAGCCATGTACCGCGGGGTCCCCCGGCGCTCCCCGACGATGCCGTCGATGACGGACGAGGCGAAATCGATGAGGTGCACGCGGTCGCCGTCGCTCTCGTCCACCACGATGTTCTCGGGCTTGATGTCGCCATGAACGACGCCATGACGATGGAGCTCGGCGGCCGCGGAGAGCACCTGACGGACGATCCGGACCGCCCGCAGCGGCTCGAGCCGCCGGGAGTTGCGGATGAGCGACGAGAGCGCGATCCCCTCGGCGTAGGCGCGCACGCAATACTCGAGGTGCCGCTCCGCATCGAGGACACCGCGCCCGAGCGCCACGGGGAGCGCTGGATGTCGCACGCGAGACAGGACGTCCACCTCGGTCGCCACGGGAGAGTGCGGTTCCACGGTGCTCGTGCGCACGACCACGCGATAGCCAAGGCGCACGTGCCTGCCCTCGTAAATCGAGATCTGCGCACCACGCCCGGGCAGACGCCCCACGACGACGTACTCGTCGCCCAGCATGCGACCTTCGAGTCCGCGGTCCTCGTCGCAACTCATGCGAGTCTTCATGCTTGCGCACGATCCGGTTGCTATGACCTGGCCGCAGACGGGACGTCCGCAATGGAGCCCAGCGCCGGACAGTCAGCCGCGTTCGCCCGCACCGGAAGTCCTCTCGCGGGATGGATCTGCGGTGTGGGGCAACGGATTGCGAACGGGTGCTCGAAGCGGGCCACTTCCGCGACGAGGCTTCGGGGTCGACGACCCACACGAAGGTCGGGGTACGTCGTGCGTCGATGGGATCCCGTGACCGTCGCGGAGAGAGCGCTGGCTCAGGGAACCAAACCATCGGAGCTACGCACCTATGAACGTCGCGAACACTCGCTTGGATCCGCGCTCCACATCGCCCCCGGGCGGTCCCGCGAGAACGAGTATGCTGCAGACCTCGACGGCGTCGTCCCGCGCTGCGCTCTCGTCGGCTCGCGCACAGTGGACGCGGCGCATCGCGGCTGATACTAAGGACGGCGTTCTGTAGCCAGGGAACAGCGATTAGGTGCCATGCTCGGAGTATTTTCCATGCCACGAACCTCGATGATGACTCGGTTGTTCACCCGCCTCGGCAGTGCCGGGCTCGTCTGCTTGCTCGTCGCCTCGGGCCCTGGATGCGACAAGTCCAACGGCGATGACGACGATGACTCCGGTGACGAGACGGCGGGCGAAGTCGTGTGCCCGCCCGTCGCGGACTCGCTGGCGATGATCAACCCGGCCACGTGGGCGATCTTCGGTGAATACCTGGTCAACACGGACGCCGGCCCGACGCCTCAATACTTCCCCATCGGGACCGCGTGGGCCATCGACCGCCGCCTGCTCGTCACCAACGCCCACGTCGCCGAAGCGTATGAAGACACTGCAGCCGCAGGCGTCCAGTTGTCGCGCGCAATCGCGATCCAGGCGGGAACGGGCGTGGTCGTCGAGCTGCTACGGAAGATCGTCCATCCCGACTACACCGGTGATCCGCTGAGCTCGCCCGACGTCGCGCTGTTCACCACGAAAGAAGAGATGCAGACGTTCCTGCCGTTGGCGCTCGACACCGTGCCTATCCTGCTCGGGGACCCCATTCACATCGTCGGGTTCCCAGGCGACGTAACCGACGCGATCGAGATCATTCCGGGCACGACGGTGCCCCAAGCCACGTCGCTCACGGGCGCCGTCACGGCCCTTCGTTCTCACGACGCCTCCCAGATGGTCACCCCTGAGGAAGTCGACGTGATCCAGCACCAGGCCCCCACCACCCCGGGCACGAGCGGTTCGTCGATGGTGAGCTGCGGACTCGTCATCGGCGTGAACAATGCCGGGACCGTGCAGCTCGTCGTATCGCCACAGCCGGATGGCAGCTTCACGGTGACCCGCCAGGCCGCTGCCAGCAACAACTTCGCGGTTCATGTCCGCCACATCCGCTACCTGCTCGGGCTGTTCGCCGACCTCGCGATCCAGGGCGAGGAGATCCCCGTGGACGCGTCGATCCCCGGGGGAGACACAGGGACCACGACCACGACCTCCTCCACTACGAGCGAAACGACGAGCGTGGGTGACCCGGCCACGAGCGTCGGCGACGAAGGAGGCCCAGCGGTCGTCGCCAACCTCCAGGGTCAAGTCGGAGATCCCTATCCTCATACCTTCGTGATCCAGGTGACCGAGGACGGTGCGATCGCCGGCGTTTCGACCTGGGGGCCGTATCAGTTGAACCTGGCCGGCCTCGTCTACACCGACGGCAGGTGGTTGTTCGCCGATGATGCCTACGAGCAAACCGGAGGCACAGCAGGCACGGGGCTCTACGAAGCGACCGTGTACAACGAGACGACGATCACCGGCGTCTTCTGGGTCGATGCCGACCCCTACAGCATCGCCCCCTTCACCGCCGTCGTGTTTTAGAGCACCGCGGTCGGGCCGCTACGGTCCGACCGCGAATCTCATCCCCCGCACGAGCAACCGTGGGCTTCACCCCACCGGCACGGGGATGAAGCACTCGATCGAGGTCTCCACGCGGAAGTTGGAGAGCAGCGTGTGACGCTCGGCGAAGAAGAAGTCGAGCGTGTATTCCTCGCCGACCTCGAGGCCGAACTCGTCCGCGACCGCGTCCATATCGATGGTGCGCGTCAGCGGGAGGTGGACGCCGCCGAGATTGATCCCGAGGTGGCCGTTCACGTACGTGAAGAGATCGTCGTCTCCGCGGAACGTGAAGACCTCGCCGCCCTCGTACAAGAACTTCGTGTGGATCTCCAACGTGAAGTGATAGTTGTGGTCGAAGTCTTCGTTGCCGAAGCCCTCGTCGTCCGCGGGGAAGAAGGCACGGCTGTCGTAGACATAGTTGCCGTCACCGTCGCCTTCTAGCGGGATCGCGATGGGGAGCCGGACGTTGGTGCCGTCCACGTCGCGGAACCACTCGTTGAAGTTGTCCTCGTTCGTCGTGGTCTGGGTTCCGCTCGAACCTCCGGCGTAGACCGGACGATCGTCGTCTCCGAGCATGGGCTCGACGATGTCGTAGTCCTCACCGACCTCTTCGCGCTCGAAGTCTGGGTGGGTCATGCGAAAATCCCGGAGCACACCGATGAGGGCGCGATTGCAGTCGCTGCCCCCTTCAGGGTCGAGGCCCTCACCGCCGCCGATCCCCGAGCCCGCGTCGAGCCGGATGACGCTGTCGTCACCACCCTCTTCGTCGTCTTCCTCGTCTTCTTCGGCGTCGTCATTTTCGTCGCCGTCACCGGCGGAGATGCCCGAGCCCTCGTCGTCTACGCCCGACTCCAACCCATTTTGCGGAGGCGGCTCGCCGCCGCACGCGAACAAAGCTCCGCAGCACCACACCATCCATCCCTTGGCGGCCTTCGACATTCGGATCCATACATTACCGCAAACACGAGTCATACACACCGGCGCATTGACCACCGGTCGGGTCTTTGCAGCGCGGGCGATGCATGGAACGCGTGACCGCGTGTCCGCGCTGGTTTATCCTTGGGGCAAGGATTCCCCTCCGGGGGTGGTCCGGGCCTAGTTTTTACGCCCAGAAAGCAAGAGGGACTTCGTGAAATACAGTTGGCGTCAGATTGCTGCGATGGCAGTCCTCCCTGCCTTCGCTGCGTGCGGCGAATCCCGAGGCGGCACGACCTCTTTCACCCCGGCGTCCACGACCGCCGAGGACGAAGAAGACGATGACGCGGAAGGAAACGGCTCGGCCAGCAACGACGACGAGGAAGCCAGTGGAGATGCCGAAGCCGAGACCTCGGAAGAGGATGAAGAAAACGACGATGAAAATGACGACGGCAACTCCTCGACCTCCTCGGGAGTTGGCGGGAATGCCAGCGAGTACCTGACGACGGAGCCCCCTCCCCCGCCCACCACGGATCCGACGAACAGCTCCGCGGATACCAACGCCACAGGAGCCAGCAGCGTGGACTTCGTCCCCGAAGACATCATCGACGACCTCGAGGACGGCGACGCCGTCATCTATGAGGAGAATGGCCGAATTGGCGTCTGGTACACCTATGCGGACACGTCTTCGGGCACGGCAAACCCGCCGCCCGAGGGCATCTTCGTGCCCACGAGCGGTGGCCCCGGCGAGAGCAAGTACTCCGCGCACGTCAAAGGGACTGCGTTCACGGAGTGGGGCGCCGGAATTGGCTTTGACATCAACAACTCGGGCGGACCCACCAAGAAGGTGTTCGACGCCAGCGACTACTCCGGCATCGCGTTCCAGGTGCGCAACGACGTCGCCCTGCGATTCAATATCCAGACCGCTTCCGTCGTACCGAGGGACGCGGGAGGCTCATGCACGGCGGGTGATTCGTGCAATGACGCTTACGGTATCGAGGTTCCCGCGAGCACCAACTGGCGCCAGATGGTCGTGGACTTCAGCGAACTCGCGCAGCAGAACTGGGGGCAACAAGCCTCTTGGGACGCCACGGAGATCATGGGCTTCCAGTGGCAGGTCCCCGTAGGCCAGTCATTCGAGTTCGCGATCGACGACGTCGGGTTTTTCTAGCGCTGTCGACGTCATTGGGCGGGAAGGCGCGGTGCAAAGCGCCTTCCCAGCCTCGGACCTCGGGGGGGCTACTCGAGGATCTCGTCCATCGCGACGTTGCGAGCTTCCGAGGTCTCCGGGGTCTCCTCGGCACGGACCGATGATTCCTCGTGGTGTTCGGCAGGCGCGCTGGAGGTGGGTTCGTCGTCGTCCTGCGGGGCAGCCACCCACTCCGCGATATCGTCGGCGAGCAGCTTGGCGACGTTCTCGAGGCCCTTGCAGACGCCGCGCATGCCTCCGGTCACGCCCCCGGGAGCCCCGCGCTTGAACCGGAATCGCCGTGTCTCGGTTCCAGCCAACTCGCCCTCCACGATGACGGAGATCTCTCCCTGCCACGAGGGGTCAGCCCCCTGCACGCGCGTGATCGTCACGCTCATCTGTTGGTCGGCACTCGATTCGACCTTCGCACCGGGCACGGACTTGGCGATCGCCTCCGTCAGCTCGGACTCGAACTCGCACTCTTTGGCAGGCGGTCGAGCGTTTGGACCGTAGCTCGCCTGCGCGAGCGAGATGGATTGACCCTTGGCCGCCGGCGGCTCGGTGTCCTGGAAAACCTTGCAGCTGGCGAACAGGACCAAGCAGGGAAGGAGACGACGGATCATGCCGTGATTCTACCCTTCCCTACCGCACGGCAAAAGGGCAGCCCTGCGCTCGCCGCAAACGGGCACGGGCTCGCGCGGCGTCGCGATACCACGCGCTACGATGATTGCTGGCGTAACGATGGTCGCTGCCCAAACAGTACTCGCCCCGACGTGGACGACACTCGGTCATCCCCGGTTGCGCCGCTGCTGCTGCGCGTGACGGATGAGGAGGTACGTCGCGATGCCGGTGACCGCCGCTCCCGCCACCGTCAAGGAGGCGCCCAGCCACATCGTGTTCCACCGTCGTGGACACCGCCCTTCGACGCTCTCCGGATTCCCTTCATCGCATCCGTAGGGCCTGCGATGGAGCGCGCTCAACACGATGCCGCCGGCCATCACGACGACGCCCCCCGCGAGTACGCCGGCAGCAACGCCCACGCGGCTGCTTGGAGCCGCGGGCGACGGACGCTCCGCGGGTCGCTCGGTGGCTCCCCGAGCGTCTGGCGCGAGCACGACGTGGAGCGTCTCGTCCACGCCCGGGGTCAGGTCGACCTCCCTCCGATGTCCGAGATATGCCCGACTCTCGACCGCGATCGCGTGCGCCCCGGGGGCCACGATCCCAGACCAAGGGAGGGTGCCGACGGGCTCTCCATCGATGCGAACCTCGGCGCCCGCAGGGCTGCCGGAAATCGTCAGGAGGCTCGATTGTTCGTCCAACCGGGCAAGGCGCGGCGCGAATGTCCCCGCGAGATCGGTGGCCATCGCCTCGAGCTCGGCGTCGCCACAGATCTCGCACACCATCTCGACGGTCGAGAGCGGCCGCCCCTTCCTGCTCTCGCGGAGGGTCAGCGTCAGCCGAGCGTCGGGGCCCACGGGGACGAGTTCGGGGACGACGAAGAAGGAGAGCCCGGCCGCTTCGGCGGTTTTGCGCCAGCACTCACCGTCCCCTTCCCCGCACCCCGACGTCTCGATCGGGACGATCGGGGTGCTGCCCCGCCGCAGTCCCGCCTGGATCGCCGCGTCCACACCCGTTGGAACACCGGTCGCGGCATATCCCACGCGCCCCCCTACCGCATCGCCGGCGGGGGCGGCCTCCTGCACACCGAGCGCGATGAGAAGGTTGAACAGTCGCAGGGCGCCGTGCACTTTAGTCCTCGGTGACGCTCAGTCCCCCATCACCCGTCGAGGAGTCTAGCGCGTCCACGCCCCGTCATGGACGACCCGTCAGCGAGCAACCGACGGTCAGCTTCCGCGACCTCCCGACCCGCCCAGGCGCGCTCGAGGAAGCGGCATCGCAGCGCTCGGCCCCCACCCGTTTCCGCGCTGGGGACTTGGTACCGGGCACCCGCTATCGCATTCGGCGTTGGGTGGGCTGGGGCGGCATGGGGAGCGTCTTCGAAGCGATCAACGAGGACACGGAGCGGCGCATCGCGATCAAGGTGCTGCACGAACAGTTCGTCGCGCGTGCCGAGGTCGCCCGCGGGTTTCGCAACGAGGCGCGCATCACCGGTCGCCTGGAAGCGCTCGATATCCGGGCCGAGAACATCGTCGAGGTCTATGACTTCCGCATGCTCGCGGACGGCCGTGCCGTCATCGCGATGGAGTTCCTCGACGGCCGCGATCTCTACGAGGAGACGCGCAACGGGCCACTTCCGCTCCCGCGGGTCATCACGATCGGGCGCCAAATTGCGCGCGGGCTTGGTGCCGCCCATCGCGCCGGAATCATCCACCGCGACCTGAAGCCGGCCAACGTGATGTTGGTCCGCAAGGAGGGCCGCCCAGATTTCGCGAAGGTGCTCGATTTCGGGGTCGCCCGGCTGCTCGCCGACGACTCGACCGCCCGCGGTGGCGGCACGCCGATGTACCTCGCCCCCGAGGTCGTCTACGGCGCGGGTGACCGCACGGTCGACATCTATGCGCTTGGATGCCTGCTGTTCGAGCTCGCGGTGGGTCGGCCCCCCTACGAGGGGAACAACAGCGAGCTCTTGGAGCAGCACCTCGAGGCGCCGATTCCCCTCGCATCGGCGGCGTCGTCCCAACCGATCCCGGCGAGCTTCGACCGCATGCTGCAGCGCTGCATGGCCAAGAAACCCGAGGACCGCGTCCCCACGATGGCGGAGCTCGAGGCCCAGCTGTGCGAACTCCAGATCGAACAAGGGTGGAAGACCCCTTGGGACGATCTGAGCGCGCCGGAGGTCGAGCCGGAGCGTCGGGCACGGATCGCCGAGGCGTTGCGCATCCAACCCTTCCAACGTCGCGCGATGCGATGGCCCATGATCGCGGCCGTGCTCGCGATCGCGGCGGCGATCGTCATCATCGCCTGGGCCGGTGTGGTGGACAGGCAGGACTCGACCGAGATGGTCGATCGCGTCGAGGCGTTCAGCCAGGATGCACGAGCCGCAGCCGCGCGCGCCTACTTCGTCTACCCGCCCATCGAGAACCCGCAGGGCTCGACCGCCTATCGCGAGGTCTTGTCGCTCGAGCGGCTCGACACCCAAGCCGCCCGGAAACGCGGGAAGGAGCTGCGCTCGGAGTTTGCCGATACGCTGACGCGCTTGGGCGATCGCTACTGGAAGTTCGAACAAGCGCGGACGTTCGCGCATGAGTACTACGCGATGGCGAGTCTGTTCGTGCCCGCCGGGCATGCGCTCGAACGCGCCGGCGTCACGCCCACGGCCCTCGATCGCCTGCAACAAAAGGCGGCGACGGGATCGTTCACCGCGTACGAGCTCGCGAGCGTGCTCCCGCTCGCGGCGTTGGCCGAGGAAGACGTGGAGCGACGCGACGCCCTGCTCAGAGAGGCCCGCAACCGTGGTGTTTCCGCCGTCGCGACCGCCGAGCTCGAGCGGGTGATCGAACAGATCGCGCCCAACCTTCTTCAACCCGCTCCGGTCGCAACCTCACGCGCCCCCGCAGTGGAACCGGTACCGATTCCACCACCTCCGCCAGGTCCCCTGGTCGAGGTCAAGGACGATGCCGAGGTGGCGGGACCGTCCGCCGCATCCGACGGTGACATCGAGAACTGGCTACGCTCCGCCGCGGCGGCCAGCAAAGGCGGGCGGACGCAAGAGGCCGAGGCGCTCTACCACCGGATCCTCGGCGCGCGCCCACGGCACGCCGCGGCGCTCGAGCACCTGGGCAACCTCTACTTCTCCGCCGCGCGGTACGCCGAGGCACTGCGGCTACGGAAACGGTCGGCGGCGCTGCGCCGCAACGACCCCGAGGTGTGGCTCGCCCTAGGCGATGCCCACTTCAAGACCTCTGGGTACTCGGAGGCGCGCGCGGCCTATGTTCGAGCCCTCGACCTGGGCAGCCCACTGGCGCAAGGGCGGATCGCGAAGGTCGACGCCAAAGTTGGCTGGTAACCACTCCCTCCGTGTTGACGACTCCTCGATCGTTGGGCCACGCTCCAACGGTTAGCCATGAGTGTGAACTTGCGGACTCACCACCTCCCGGCGCTCGAAACCGTGGAGATCTCCAGGGCCATGCTCCCCACCGAGTTCGGTGACTTCGAGATCGTGGCGTACTCGCGTGGTGGCACGCAGTTGCACGACGTCGCGCTCGTGCGAGGTCGCATCCCGCAGGGCGTGGCCGTGCCCGTTCGCGTGCACTCCGAGTGCTTGACGGGCGACGTGTTCGCCTCGTCCCGTTGCGACTGCGGTCCGCAGCTGCAGATCGCCCTCGCCCGCTTCGCTCGGTTCGACTGCGGTGTGTTGCTGTACATGCGTCAAGAAGGCCGCGGCATCGGGATCGCCAACAAGGTCCGCGCGTACGCGCTGCAGGACCGCGGCCTCGATACGGTGGACGCCAACCTGCACCTCGGGTTCGACGACGATCTCCGCAGCTATGACGTCGCCGCCGCCATGCTGCGCGCGATCGGTGTAACGAAGGTCGAGCTGCATACAAACAATCCTCGAAAGGTCTCGGGACTCGCCGACGCCGGGATCGAAGTGGCGCGAAGGGTTCCGCTGACCGTGGCCCCGACCCCCCACAATCGCTTCTACCTCGCGACCAAGCGCGAGCGCTCCGGTCACCTCTTGGATCCAAGCGAGCCTCCCAACGACGGAGTCGCAGACGCGCGTCCGGCACGAGAGTGAGTGCCTTTCACCCTCCCGATTCCGTAGGATAGGCGGGCATGCCCCGCCTCCCCAGAATGCTCGGCTCCCTCGCGGTGATCGGAACATGGCTATGGCTCGGCACGGGTGAAGCTCGCGCACAAGCCCCGAGCGAAGCCGCGGCCCCGAGCCAGGAACCAAGCTTCGCGGGTCGGATCGCGTTCGTGTATCTGAGCCCTGGCCTCTTCACGATCCCGGTCGGCAACGACGTCGCCGACGAGCTCCTCGACATGAGCTACCAGTGGGGCCTGGGCGGCGGTGCGTTCCTACCGGTGGGCAAGGTGATCAACGTCGGGATCGGGCTGGGGCTCGAGCACGCCCCGTTCTCGACCGACGGCGAGTACTGTGGCTTGGTCGCCGGGGTGGGCGTCGGTGACTGCACCGCGCGCGCAAACATGCTGCGCATCCTCCCGGAGTTCCGGCTCGGAGCGGGCCGCAAGCGCGTGTTCGGGTATGGGTTCCTGGCGCCAGGGCTCGCGATCTCCACGGGACGCGTCCGATCCGACACCTCGGGGTTCGAGGCCGACGTGAGAGACACCGATCTCGGCTTCGTGCTCGGCTTCGGGGGCGGGGCCCAATACATGGTCTGGCGCCAACTTTCGCTCGGCGGCGAGCTTGGGTTTGACTTGGCCTTCATGGCGGAGAAAGATGAGGACGACCTCGACTTTGGCGATGTCGACGAGGGCTACGGGTTGCACACGTTCGATCTCAAACTCACCGCCGCTTGGTGGTTCTAGTGAGCACACCGCTCGCCGAGGTCGACGAGGCCAGCGCATGGGAGCTCCTGCTCGGGCTCGCCCACCGTGGCGCTTCGGCATCGCCGGCGTTTCCGGTCGCCGGGATCGAGCTTTGTGAGGCTGCGCCCCGCGGATGGCAAGTCGTCGGCGCGCACACCCCAGCCGCCAGCGTCGAGCGCCTCCTCGATCTCTACCTCCCGCTCTGCGTCGGCCCTCGAGCGCACTGCCTCGTGTTGGCGCACCTCGCCACCTCTCTCGATGGCCGGGTTGCCACGGAGAGCGGCAACTCGCAGTTCATCAGTGGCCACGAGGACCTCTTGCACACCCACCGGCTGCGGGCGCTATTCGATGCCGTCGTCGTCGGAGCCTCCACGGTCGAACATGATGACCCGCGCCTGACCACGCGGATGGTGGAAGGTCCGAGCCCCACGCGCGTCATCTTGGATCCTCGCGGTCGGCTCGGCTGCGAACATCACGTCTTCGCCGATGAAAGCGTGGACACCATCGTGATCCGCCACGCGGGCCATGGCGCCGCGATGCCCGAGCGAACCACCGTCATCGAGCACACGGGAGCATGCGACGATCTGCCGGCAGCGTTCGTGCTCGCGTCGTTGCGCGCACGAGGCCTTCGCCGCATCTTCATCGAAGGGGGCGGCATCACGGTCTCCAGGTTCCTCGCGGCCGGGACCATCGATCGCCTGCACATCACGGTAGCGCCCGTCATCTTGGGCTCGGGACGGCCGGCCTTCGTCTTGCCCACGATCGAGACCTTGGACGCCGCGCTACGGCTCCCTTGCGACCACTTCCCGCTCGGCGGGGACGTTCTCTTCGACTGTCCGATCCGATCGGTGGAGTAGCAGCGCGCCCGGTAGCGCACCCGCGAGACAAACGAGGCCATAGACGATCGAAGCCGCGGCTCCCTGCGCGCCCGACAACTGCGCCCAATCGAACAACGCCACGACCGAGGCCTCGCGCACGCCCCATCCACCGACCGTGATCTGCAAGGTCGTCGCGGCGAGCATCCACGGCACCACCATCAGCGCTTGCGCGAAGGTGAGGGTGAGACCCACCGCCCGGGCCGAGGTCCAAAAGATCGCCACGAGGCACCCCACGCCGAACAACGAGCTCATGAGCTGCACGACCGCCGCGCGCCCCCAAAGGGCCGCACGCACGTCGAGGCCCCAACGTCGCAAGCCGAGGGCGACGCTCCACGACGGGTGCCGGGCCACCGTGAGCACGGCGATCCCCGCGAGGGCGAACGCAGAGGCCGATGCCGCGAGGCCTAACCATAGGTCTTCCGCGCCCCAGATCGCCGCGCTCCCGACCAGCATGAGGAACAGCGCCACCTGCCCCGACGCACGCTCGATCACGACCGAGCGCAGCACGGCCCCCTCCGGCGGGCGTATCCCCCCGCGTGGACGCACGACCCTCGCCACATCTCCCATGACGCCCCCGGGCAACGTCTGATTGAGCAGGAGCGCGGCGTAGTAGTCGCTGACCGCGACGGTCCACGGCAGCTCGAAACCGACACGCTTCGCGGTGTACATCCACCGCATCGCCATCACGAGGGTCGTGGGGATCGTGAGCGCGACGCCCAGCCCGAGCCACGGCAGATCGGCCGCAGCGAGATGTCGCCACGCCACCCGGCGATCGACGGTCCAAAGCACCAACCCGAGCGCAAAGATGGCGACGCCAAGGCGCCACCACGGGCGCCTGGGAGCGTGCTTGCGGTCGGCGCTAGACGGAGCCTTCATAGGCTGCCCACGCGACGTGCGACTCCCGCAACGTCACGCGCATCGTCTTCACGCCGTCCGAACCCGGCCCGACTTCACCGCCCAAGAGCTTCGACTTCATGCGATCGAAGATCGTTTTGGCCAAGGCCTCGGTCGTCGTGTTCTGCCCCTCGAACTCGGGCAGCTCATCGAGGTTGCGGTAGGCGTAGCTTCCGAGCACGGCCTTGAGGGCATCCCCGGCGCGCCCGATATCCACCACGAGTCCGTTGGGATCGAGGGTCTCGCGGAAGAACTCGACATCCACGACGTACGTCGCGCCATGCAGACGTTGGGCTGGGCCGAACACCTCTCCACGAAAACTGTGGGCGATCATCACGTGGTCACGGACGCACAGGCTGTACATGCCTCAACCGTACACAATCCGGTGGCAAAGCACGTACGAGTCTTTCGCGGCCAACTGCGGCATGATCTCCGGAAGGGCGGAGAACGGGGAACTTCCGGTAAACAACGCATCGAGCGTGGGATCCTCGAGCAAACGCAGCGCCACCTCGAGCCTTCGGCGGTGACTCCAGCGTGAGCGACGCGACGCCGGCAACGTCCCCACTTGAGAAGACAGGATGCGCAGGCGCTGGGAGTGGAACGCCTCGCCCAAGGGCAACGACGCCTTGTTCGCCCCGTACCAGCTCAGCGCGACGACGCTGGCCTCCTTCCCCGCGAGCTGCAGGGCCGTGGCCAAGGCATCGGGGTAACCGCTCGCCTCGAACACGCAGTCGCAATCCGGGCGAGCCTCCGCCGGTAGCGCGAAGCTCAGACCCAGGCGATGCGCCATCTCTCGCTTGCGCGCGTTGATGTCCACGAGCTCCACCTCGCAGCCCGCAATCCGCGAGCAAAGGTAGGCGACGAGGCATCCGACCACCCCTGCCCCGATCACGCAGACCCGGTCGCCGAGCGAGATCCCACCGTCCCAGATCCCGTTGACAGCCGTTTCCATGTTCGCCGTAAGGACGGCGCGACTCGGTTCGAGATCGGGTGGCAGCGGAACGACGGCATCGCTCGGCACCACATACCGGTCTTGGTGCGGAACCAATGCAAAGACGGTCCGGCCGAGGAGGGGTGCAGGTCCCTTGACCACCCGGCCGACGTTGCAATAGCCGTACTTGATGGGCGCAGGAAAATCGCCCTCTTGATGCGGCGCCCGCATGCGTTGGTATTCGCTCGGGGGCACGTCGCCGCGGAACACGAGCGCCTCGGTCCCACGGCTCACGGCCCCAAACATGCTCTCGACCAAGACGTCGCCGTCGCCGAGGGGACGCAAGGTTTCCTCGCGCAGCTCGCCGCGACTCGGACCCGTGACCCAGAACGCCCGCGCCTTGATCGATGTGTCCATCGCGCCATGATCGCATGGCCTCGGACCGGCGCTCACTAGAAATGCGAGCGCCCGTTCGGTCGCCATCGGGCAGAGCCGCCCCGGAACGCCCGACCGCCATGGCGGTCGCAATCCGATGACGGAGGCGCGGCGCCGCAGGCTGCGAGGAGCGGCGTTTCAGCCCGTTCTGTAGGTCGGAAGCGAGGCTTCGCGACCCATCACGCCCCGGACCCCCCTCGCCCCATCGACGGGCTCGCGTCTCCCCTTCGCAGCCTTGGATTCGCGCCTCCCGGGCCTCGACGTTCTCGCTTCGCGCCTGGCCTGGCGGATACCGCCCTAGGCCGCCGTCCGCTCGGGCCACGCGTCGCTGTGCGCATCGAGGGCACGCAGACGCGAACGGATGCGCTCGCCGATCAGCATGGGCGTGTCCTGCAGCACGGCGAGGGCCTCGACGAGGTCCCGCCGCGCCCGGTCGGGATCGTTGCGACCAAGGGCCGAGAGCGCCGAAAACTCGAGCAGCTCGACGAGCTCGCCCTGCATGGTCTCCCCCCGGGTGTCGCGCAAGATCCGATCCCACTCGGGTTCGCCCGCTCCGGAGACGAACAACTCGACCATGCGACAAAGGAGCTCTTCCGACGGGCTGAGCTCGAGATCCGAGCGCCCCTGCTGGCGGCCGTCCTCTTGGTACCCCCGCAGCTGCGCGACCGTCGCTGCGGCGCGCTCGAGGTCACCGACGATCGCGTGGATCCGCATCTTGGTCAGGAGCGGAACGAGCACGCGCTGGCCCGCATCGTAGAGCTTCTTGCCGAGCGCGATCGCCTCTTCCGCGAACTTCAGCGCGACGTCGTAGTTCGACGTCACATAGTGGGTCTCGCCCGCGTTGCGCAGGGCGAAACATTCGAGGACGATGAAACCGTAGGTTCGCGCCCGGTCGACCACGCGTTCGAGGTCCTGCAGCATGCGGACGCCGTCCTGCATCACGTCCCACAAGGCCGCGCGATTGTTGTACGCCGTTGCGAGGTGCATGGCATCGTTGTGCTCTTCGCATAGGCGAATGAGCTGTTCGAACTTGAGCTCGGCGCGCTTCGTTTCTCCGCGGAACGCAAGCAAGGGGGCGGCCAACAGCAGGCCGATGACGCGCGTCTCGTACCCCTCTTCGCCGAGGCTCTCGGCCATCGTCGCTGCGGCCAGGACGAGCTCGGACGCCTCCTCGGCGTCCGCACGGCGGAACGCGCAGCGGCCCCGCGCTTGCGTCAGGCGGGCCTCGAGCAGGTCCGATGGGTGCCCTTGCAAGCATTCGCCGGCCCGCTCCACCAGCGCGGCAGAGCGGGCGTGGTCTTCTCGCCAGTCCCACACGGTCGCGGCGTCGAGCAAGATCGCCCCTTCGGCCGCCTTGTCGCCCTCGCGCTGCGCCGCCTCGAGGGCGGTCTCCAGGGCTTCCGAGGCGGGCTCGTAGAGACCGAGACGATAGCGGAGCACGCCACGCCGATGCCACGCCACGCGCAGCAGGGATGACTGCGGCGGACAGAACTCCAGCGCGCGGCCGTAGTGGGCTTCGGCCTCGTGGTACATGTGTCGCGCCTCAGCGCCGTCCGCGAGCGCAAGCTGGTGGTCGAGCGCGCGCGAGCGCAGGCCGGCGGCTGCGGCGTGGTGAGCGAGCTGCCGGAGGAGCTCCTCGCCTTCGCGGCGCTCGCTCTGGGCCTGGAAATACGCATAGGCGGCGCGGTGCCAAAGATGACGCAGGTCACCATCCACCTCACGCCGCAGGCGCTCGCGGAGGGTGTCATGCCGGAACGAATACCCAAAGTCGCGCTTGCGCAGCACGGAGGCCTCGAGCAGCCGCTGCAGCCCGGTGTTTGGCTCGAGCACGAAGGGAAGGGCCTCACCTCGAGCCTCGAACGCCTCCATGACCCCCTCCATGTCACGGGCGACCAGCTCCGCCCCCATGCACGCGGCCAGTCCGGCGAATGTGCGCAGGTCCGCCGGCAACTGCTCGAGTTCGCGGGCGACCAACCAATCGACGAGCGGGAGCTCGGGAATCCCGCTGAGCACGTCGACGTCCAGCATCGCCCCGTTGCCGCGCTCTCCCTGGCGGATGAGTCCCGAGCGCAGGAGCCCCGACACGAGCTCTCGCAACAGCATAGGATTGCCATCGGCGCGGGTACAGATTTGCTCGAGCGCCCACATGGGCGGATGCGTCATGGGGGCGAGCATCCGACGAACGAGCGCCTGCGCGGCCTCGGAAGGCAGCGCGCCGATGACGAATGCGTGGCGGTTCGCAGCGGCCGCGGCCCAGGCGCGGCGCTCCAGCGTCTCCAGGAACGCCGGCCGCGTGACCACGCACACCCACAGGACGCCCTGATTCTCCGAGCGCAGCGCATACTCGAGCGCGCCGAGCAGCGGGTGCTCCACGTACTGCGCCCCATCCAGGATGATGGCCGTGGGATGGCGCTGCGACATCACGCGCAGACACTCTCCGAGGGCCAGGGTCGCCAGCGATTGCAGCGCACCCGGTGCCGCCTTCAACTTGGCGAGCCGAGCGTCGCTCGGGCCAATCCAACCGAGGGCAAACGCGAGGCCGAGCCCGTGCTGCTGCATATAGGACTCGCCGAGGTACCCCGTGAGCACGCCCACGTGATCGCTGGTGAGTGCTCGCCCGAGACCACACAAGCTGCCGAGCAGGAGCGGCGCGACGGGTCTCGGCGAGGACTCGAGCGGCTCGCTCGCGGTCACCCGGACCGTCACCCATTGCCCCTTCGCCCCAAGAGAAGCCTCGACTGCCTGGGCAAGCAGGCTCTTGCCGATCCCGGGCGCGCCCGTGACCGTGCACAAGACCGGAGATCCCCCCGCTGCAGCAGAGGCCGTCGTCACGACCTCTTCGAGCAAGCGATCGCGACCCGCCATCGTCGTGATCGAGGCATCCTCGGCATGCGGAGCCTCGTCGCTCGCGACGAGCGAGAGATCCGTATGCGGAATGGGCTCGCACCGGCACTCGGAGAAGGTCGCCCGCGCGACCTCGCGAACGTAGACACCGCTGCCGAGTTCGCGCGCCGGGAATCGGTGCCGGTCCGTGAACGCCGGACTCGAGATCCGCGGCGGCATCCCCGAGCGACGACGGACGGACGCACCGACCACGTCGATGACGACAGTCTTGGTCAAGCCCTTGCGGATCAGGCTCTCCGCGGTGCGAAGGGCCGCGAGCGCAGGATTCTCGCGATCGGTCGCCCGGAACGCGACCACCCTTCGCTCCTGGCCCACGTCCACCAAATGCCCCCCCTCGGGGCGAAGCACGTTGAGCAGACCGTCGACCGATCGCAGACTCAAGAAATAGAGCGTCGCGACGGACTCGAACTGCTTGCCGCCGGGTTCCTTCGCGGAGGAGAGCGCGACGCTTCCTCGGCTCTCGCTCGCGAGAACACCCGATTCGTCGCGCAGCGCGATTCGCAGCGCCTCTCGTGCTTCCTTCACGGAGGCTGGGCGTTTTGCGGGATCTTTGGCGAGGCAAGCATGGAGGAACCTCGCCAATGGACGCGAACGATCCGCGAGCGGGACCCGCTGACTGCGATGGGCCTCCCGTACGGCTTCGGCTCGCCCTGAAAACGGCGGGTGTCCGAACGCCAACTCGTACACGACGACGGCGAGCGCATAGACATCGCTGCGCTGGTCCACGATCGCGTCGGTCGTGCACTGTTCGGGCGACATGTACTCGACCGTCCCCGCAGCGAAGCGTGCTTCGGTACGCGCAATGCCTCCAAGTGGCCTCGCCAGGCCGAAATCGACGAGGGTCGCGCCACGTGGCCCTCCGAGCATGATGTTCTCGGGCTTGAGATCGCCGTGGATCCACCCGCGATCGTGAATGGCCGCGACCGCATCGAAAACGGCGAGCATCTCGACGACATGCTCACCGAGCGACTGACCGGGCTGCATCCGGGCCAGACGCTGCGCCAGTGTCGGTCCGTCGACCTTGGCCATGACCACGATCGGTGCACCTTGCGGCGTCGCCTCCTCGGCCATGAGGCGCGGCACAGCGTCGTCCACGAGTGCGGCGAGCACTTGCGCCTCGCGCCGCAAGCTGTGAGCCGCGTCCGCGTCACCTGGGTGCCCGACCTTCAACGCGACGACCGCACCGTCCTCTCGTTCGGCTTCGTACACCGTCGCGAACGCGCCGCTCCCGAGCCGCCGCAACACCCGGTACCCCGGAAGCGCCAGAGCATCTGGAGGTTCCCGCTCCGCCGCCGTTCCGCAATCTCCCGCGCACGTACGGAGCCCGCACGAGGTGCAACGCGGTCGCAGAGAATGCTCGATCGGCGCGGTCATGGCCCTCACTCGAAGCACTCTGCCGCGGATTCGGTCATGACGACCCCGGGTGACAAAGGGGCGCGCTGAATCCATGTAGGAAGTTCCAGCACGGGTCCGCCACGAAAGTCGTCGCCTGCAAAGAGACCCGGAGCGCGATGCAATACGATGCGCAACCCGTTCCAAACGCCGCCATCATGGAGCACGCGGAGGATGCGGCGCAGCTGCATCCTCACGTCGGAGTCGTCGCACGCCAAAACCATCAACGTGCCCTCGGAGGTCTCGAGCGTCGGCGCGAACCCTTGCGCACCCAAGTGGGCGACCCACGCCTCGAGCCGATCTTCATCCACCGGATCGGAGAACGCGTTCACATAGAGCGCCCAAGCCGGCCTCGAGACCGTCACGACACCATCGTGGGGTAGCGCGCGTCGCAAGGCCTCCTGCAGCTCGGCGACGGTCTGGTAGCGATCTTCGGTCCGCTTCTGCAAGCACCGTCCGATGATGGCATCGAAGGCTCGTGGGATCGGCGCGATGTCACTCGGCCGCGGGATCGGGGCGATCAGATGCGCCTGCAAGAGCTCTTCGCGCGTCTTCCCGTTGAAAGGGTACTCGCCGGTGAGCATCCGAAACAGCAGGACTCCCGCCGCGTAGATGTCGCTCCGCGACTCGGCGGGGAAGCAGAGGATCTGCTCGGGCGCCATGTACGTGGGCGTGCCGACGTGGTGTCCACGCGCCGTGAGACCTGGGCCCTGCTGCTCTGCGACGTGCGCGACCCCGAAGTCGAGGAGCTTGATCGTACCGTCGTGCAGGATGAAGACGTTGCTCGCCTTGAGATCGCGATGCGTGACCCCATGGCAATGCGCGCTGTGCAAAGCGCTCCCCACAGCCTCGAAGATGCGCACGCACTCGTCGGGGGCGAGCCGGATCGCCCGATGTAGCACGCGCTCGAGGTCCTCACCGTCGAGCAGCTCCATGGAGTAGAACGGTGCGCCGTCGCTGAGGTGCCCGGCATCGAAGATCGGCAGGATGTTGGGATGTTTGATCGTCCGGCACACCGCGATCTCGCGCTGGAACCTGCGCAAGGAGGTCGGTGACTCGATCCAGTCTTCTCCGAGGACCTTGACGGCCAAGCGCCTGTCCTCGAGCAGGTGCCGCGCCTCGTAGACGCAGCCGCCACCGCCGTGCCCGAGGATACGCTCGAGCTTGAGCGACCCAGCGATCATCCCGACATGTTTTCCCGGCACGAAGGGAGCCGAGGAACGTGGGCGAACTCCCCGTTGGGCCGCGAAGAGCTCGTCGCGCGTGATCGTCTCGCCGCCACCGGTCGGCTCCGAACCCTCGTGCACGCCGGTGCTCATCGTCCGTAGCGTGCACGGTTTTGAGGTGCGGCAGCGAGGAAAGCCGCGAGCTGAAACAGCAATTGGGCTTCCTGGTCCGATCCGGACCTACGACTTCGTCCGAGGCGATCCGCGGACGCCCAGGTCGCCCCCAAGTCACGCGAGCGCCCCACATCTGCGACGAGAGACGACACTTCGAAGCGACCACCGTGACGTGCGGCTCCGCACTGCGGCCCCATCGGTCTGCTGCGCGGGCGTCGAAACACGCTATCGTCTCACCCATGCATCGACGACGCGCGGAAGCAGCGTTCTTCATCTTCGCGCTTGGCTCGAGCGGCTGCTACGGCAACTTCGATTCGTTCGCCCAACGCCTCGCCAAGCTCCAGTGCAAACGGTTCGCCAATTGCGAGCCCTCGGACTACGCGGACGCCTACGGTGACGACCACCAGAGGTGCCGCGACGACATGGAGGACGCGCTTCAGGATGAGGCTGCGATCTACGAGCTCGCCGACCTGGAGTACGACTCGACCGAAGGCAGGCTCTGCCTCGAGACCTCCTACTCCGCGCGGAACGACTGTGGCAGTGATGCCACCGAAGACATCGCGGACGCGTGTGAAGAGGTCTTCAACTGAGGGCGTCAGCACCCGGCCAGAAGCAGGAGCCCAGCCGCACACGACGGCGCGACGCCGCATGCGGCAGGTAGATCTCCGCGCGCACCGACGCCCTGCGGTGTGAACGAAGGAGGGTCGCTCGCGGGGAACGACTCGAGTCCGGCCTCCTCGATCTGTTCTTCGCTCCGCGCGGCATCGCCAGCGGCCCCCGTGTGCTCGTTGAACGCCTCATTGTCGGTGGTCATGTGAGCAACCTACAACCCACGGACGACAAGGCGAGCGTTGGAACGCGAAACGATTGCATCGCGAGGCGCCCGCCTTCCAACGCCCGAATGGCTCGCTCACGGCGCGTAGAAGACCCGCCAGATGCGGCCACCCCAATCATCCGAGATGTAGAGCGAGCCATCCGGGGCTTCGGCCAATCCCACGGGGCGATACTCGGCTTCGTCCGGCAGCGGTCGTCCGTCCCCCGCGAACCCATCCGCGAATACTTGAGGGATCGCGGCGGGCAGCCCATCCTCGAAGGGGATGAACACGACCTCGTAACCCGGAGGATCTTCGGCGTCGGGAGCGAAGCGACTGCCGTGGTTGGCCACGAACACGCCCTCTCGATAGGCCGCGGGGAACGTGTCTCCGCCGTAGAAGTGCATGCTGAGCGGCGCGACGTGAGCTGGGAGGACGGCTGCAGGACCCTCGACGAGCGCGCAGTCGTGGTCTCCCGCCGCCGTGATCACACCGTCCCCGCCGTACTCGGGCGCGAGTACCTTGAGCTCGGCGATCGGATCGAAATAGCAATAGGGCCATCCGTAGTCGGCGTCCTCCGTGACGGGAAAGATTTCCTCCGCCGGGAGGCGCGCATCGTCCTCCATCGTGTAGATCGCGGGCCAGTTCTCGTACAGCTGGTCCCGGCCATTCTGGGCTGCCCATAGCGTACCCGTCGCGGGGTCGATGGCGAGCGCATTGGCGTTGCGGATGCCGGTCGCGAACCGCGTGCCATCGGCCTGCGTCTGCCCGGTCGTGCTTCCATCGAACCACCAAATGCCGGCGCGAATCTCGAGTTCGTCGCAGGGATCGACCCCCGGAGACTCGACCTCGCGATTCTCGATCTGGCACGCGTTCGTGGCGGAGGCGATGTTGACGAGCAGCGCGCCATCGGGGGCCACGACCACCGTCTTTGCGTAGTGATCACCGGTGTCCGGAAGGTCTTCGACCACGACCTCGGCTTCGCCCGTGGGCGTCAGCTCTCCGTCGGGGAGTGTGTAGCGCAAGATGCGATCGTTGAGCGCAACATAGAGCGTGTTCTCGGCCCACGCGATGCCGTTGCCCCCTTCCTCGCCAAACGACTCTTGCTCGTCGGCGACGCCATCGCCATCGATGTCTCGCAGTCCCACCACGCCCCCATCGTCGCCCGCGATGGCGACGAAGACGTCGCCGGACGGCAGTACGGCAAGCTGACGGGCCACCCCGAGACCATCCGCGAAAATCGACGCGCAGAAGCCGTCCGGAAGCTCCAAAGAGCCATCGTCGGTGGAACACGCGATTCGCGGTCCATCGCCCGTCGAGCTCTCGCCTACGGTCTCGGAAGCCCCGGTGCTGCCATCCGGGTCGACCCCGTCGGTTCCGGTGCTCCCCGTGCCTTCGCTCTCGCCCATGGTCCCCGAGCTGTCTTCCGAGAGCCCCGTCGAATCGGAGCCGGTCTCGCCCGCGGTCGCGGCGGTCACGGTCCCGGTGTCCGAGGGTTCTTCCCCGGTCGTGGCTCCGGTGGACCCGCTCGAGGAGGAAGGCGACGTCGCCGTGCCTGCGTTGCTCGTGCTCGACGTCGACAGCCCGCCCGTGACGCCCGTCGAGTCGCCGTCGTCATCATCGATGATTCCGTCGCTGTCGTCGCCACACGCCATCGAGAGCGCCACGATCGCGAGTCCATACCCCCAACGTCGTTCGCCGTGAATCTTGGGATTTGCCATCATCGCGAGGGGGCTGTGCAAGCACGACTCCAACCTCCTACGTCATGGAATTTCAGCATCGACGTAGGTTCTGTCGCACTCGTTCCGTCGATCGACCGGGCGGCGAGAGCACACCGCGCGACGACGCACGCACGCTCCCCCCCGAGCGCCCGTCCTTGGTCACTTTCGAGCACGAAAGCAGCGAACGACGCCCTCGTCATCGCGGCTCAACCTTCGTTCCGCCAGGACTGCACGACGTCATCGACGAAGGCCAACTTTCGCCGGACGACATCGTTCATGACGAACGGATAGGGATCGGGGAGTCCGAGGCTTCGGTTGATCGCATTGAGTCCGACGACGAGGCCCGACCACACATCCAGCAGGTCATCGAACGCGGAGACGCGATCGGTGTGCGCGGGCAGCATCTTGAAATAGGCTGCGGTCTCGCAGGTATCGATGAGATGGAGATAGTGCGCCCAAGTCTCTGCCCAGTCTTCCCAAGGATGTGCGCTCGCGTACGCGGACACATGGCGGTTCTCCCAGCCGGTGCGGTGTGGTTCCGCATAGTGCCGCTCGAGGGCTTCCTGATAGTCCGCTCGCTCATCGCCGAAGAGGTCTCGGAACGCAGGGAGCCGATCCGAATGCTCGATCAGGCGTTGCCAATAGTAGTGACCACTCTCGTGGCGAAGGTGCCCCAGCAGCGTCCGATAGTGCTCGCGGAAGTCTTGCTTGGCCGCCTCTCGGACCACGGGATCGGCTTCCGACAAACTCAGGGTGATCACGCCGTCGTCGTGCCCTGTCATCACGGGCTCATTCGGCAGCGGGATCTTGACGTCGAGCGCGAGTCCTCGCTCTGGATCCTCCGCTTTGCTCTCGAGCGGCAGCCCGAGCTGAATCAAGCCGTAGATCCAACGCCGCTTGGCGGACTCCACCTTGGTCCACTGGTCTCGCGCCACGTCGTCGTCAAGTGGCGGGATGACCCGGTTGATCTGGCACGCCCGGCACCGCTGGCCGGGAGCGTCTGGCGCCACGAGCCAAGGACATCCGCTGAGAGCCCAGTTGTCGCACCGACGAAAGCGTCGGTCGCTGCTGGAGTCCCGCCATACGGCGGCCTCCGCGGGCGCGTCATCGACGGGGTCGAGCGCGATCAAGTCCACGGTCCCCGCGTCGAAACCGATGCTCCGCCCGCAGCTCAAGCACTGGTCGTTGTTGAAGAAGAGCGCGGCGCCGCAAACGCATTCGAAGGTTCGCATCGCCCTGCGATCTAGCAGCTCGCCCGCCATGTCAATGCCCACACCCTGCGCGAGCCGTCAATGCCCACGCACCCCGCGACGCTCTGCGCCGCCGTGGGCTCAGTGCTCGGTTCCCTCGTACCGAGCCAGCGCCTTGCGTAGACGCGCGACCTCCTTCTCGAAGTCTTCCGCCCGCCGAGCTTCGCCATCGGCGCGCATCGATTGCTCCTCGGCCCGGCGCGCTTCTTCCTCGGCCCGGCGCGCTTCTTCCTCGGCCCGGCGCGCTTCTTCCTCGGCCCGGCGCGTGGCAGCGTCGCGAGCATCGATCAACCCGTCGACCAACTGCTCGAGCCGTACGACGAGCTCGTCGACGAAGAGCAGGGGCGCATTGCCGTCGTAGAAGCGAACGCGCCCCTGCTCGACCATGAGCTCGAGCCGCAGAATCTCCGACGGCAGTCGCCCGCCTTGAGGCACGATGCGCTCGTACGTTCGCGCAGACGCGGTCGTGAGCTTCCAACCCCACAGCACACCGCGTCGACAATCGAACGCGAAGTACTCGGGGATCCCGAGGCTCGCATACCGCTCGACCCGCTCCTCGAAATCCTTCCGAACGTCGCCCCGAGATCGGATCTCGAGGACGAAGTCGAGGCCTCGGCCCTCCGCGCTGACGACCCAGCTCTCCCGAGGTCGGAGATCGACGTCCACGACCGCGAGGATATCGGGGGCAAACCGCGGTTGACCCGGGTAGTACGTCACCAACTCCGAGGACACATAGACCCGACGACCCTTGCGACGGAAGTGTTCGATCAAAGCCTCACGCGCGGTGTCTTTTGAACCCCGGTGGCTATCCCCTTCGGGTGGATGGAGTTCCCACGGCATGTCGGATGGCAACGCCGCCATCCACAGCGCCCGCTCCGCCTCCGTCATCGCGTCCCATTGCGCCTGCGTGGGCGCCCGAGGGTCCTTGGGGTCGAGAGCGAGCGCCTCCGTGGCCATGGAGCGATCGTAGCACCCTCGCAGGAACTCTGGATCCGCGGGCAACCGCGACTTCCTCGCCGGCCCCCGATCGTGCATAACCGCGAAGCGGGTGGCCCGAGGCGCCGGAAGACCGGACCCCGTCACGCATGCGTCGGAGTCGGCGACTCACCGCACCGCGCATCGTGCCAGTCGGCGGACGCTCCGGCGTGAAACGGAAGCAACCCGGGCGCGTGACTTCCGGTGTACGTCATCCGCTCGATGCACACGAGGATCGGTTCACCGAAAAGTTGGGAGCTCGAGCGAACAGAATCTCACGCGACACGCATTCGACGTGGTTTTGGGTGACGCCATGTTAGGCTGCGCTCTGTTCGAGGAAAGGATTCCAAATGGGTCTCGCAGAACGCCGTGCGATCGCAGAGTTTCAGGAGCAACACTACGGTGCGCTCAAGCAGAGCATCGATGACGCGGCCGGATTCGCCGTCGACCTCCAGGTCGATTGGGACAGCCTCGCGGTGGCCGAGAAGAGCCACCTCTACGCATCGTGTTTTCCAAAGGTATACTTCACACCGCTCGCGAACGCATTGAGTGCAGTCGGTAAAGACGATCTCGGCAAGGCCGCGCTCAAAGCGGGTCTGAAGCAGGTCGTCATCAAGAACGCCGGCAAGCGGTCGAGCCCGGCCGGGATCACGTTCGCCGAGGGTACCCTCACGATCGATCACCTGCCGCTGACCAACGTCGACCAGATCGACGGCCGCAGCAAGCAGATCGTCAAGCTCTTGGAGAGCGGCCTCTAAGGCGACTCTTGCACCGAGGGGCGGGGCTCACGGCTCGCCGGTGCCACGACGGCCCACGTCGCGACGACCGCGAGCATTCCCACCACAGCCGCGCCCGCCTGCATCGGCACACCGGGACCCGCGAGCTCGAATAGCAGGCCGGCGCAGGTGGGACCCACCACCCGCGCCAGGCTCGAAGCAGAGGCCGCAACGCCGAGCTTGAAGCCTTGCTCGTCCGCCCCGCTCGCCCGGCTGACCAACGCCGAGAGGCTCGGGGCCACGAGGCCATTGCCGGCTGCGATCACGCCCGACCCGAGTGCGATCGAAAGCGGCGCGTGTGCGGTTCCGGTGACCGTAAGCCCAAGCCCGAGGACCAAGAGCCCGAGGACGAGGGTCCATTTCTCGCCAAGGCCACGGACGAGACGACCGACGACGAGCCCTTGGACGACGATGATGACGATCCCGATCTCCGTGAAGAGGGCGCCCGTCTGACGTTCGCCCCAACCGAGCCGCGCATGGATGAGCAACGCGAACGTCGACTCCATGGCAGAGAACGCGAGGTTGAACACGAAGTAGGAGAGGATCAACACGCGCAACCCCGGCGCACCGCCCTTCGCGACCCCAACGAGACGAGCGATGGGGCCGCGGAACGGTGCCGCACCCAGACGATCCCTTCGTACCTCATCGCGCGGCAGGAATCGCCACGCCAGCACGAGGTTCACCGCACCGAGGGCGCTCGAGAGGAGAAACGGGCGCGCCGGAGCGTCTTCGGACCACAGCATGCCACCGATCGCCGGGCCGAACACGAACCCGAGCCCGATCGCGGCCCCCATCATCCCCATGTATTTCGCGCGCTCGGCAGGTGCGACGCGATCGGCCACGATGGCCTGGGCCGTAGAAATGTTCGCGCCACTGACCCCGCTGATCAGGCGCGCTACGAACACGAGCCACAAGCTGTCCGCGAAGCCCAGCACCAGCATCGCCAGGCACGTCCCCGTGATCGAGATCAACATGACGCGGCGTCGACCATAGCGGTCGCTCACCTGGCCGAGCACGGGCGACATCACGAACTGGGCCGCAGAATAGGTCGCGGACAGCAGGGTCACCGTCCCGGCCGATGCCCCGAAGGACACCGCGTAGAACGGCAAGACCGGAAGAATGATCCCGAACCCGACGAGGTCGAGGAACAGGGTCATGAACACGACCCCAAGGACCGCTCGCGGAACGGGAGGGGCGTCGGCCGCAATCGGAGGCTGCATCAAGGCTCGTCAGCGAGCGCGATATCCACCGCGAGCTCGGAGCTCAACGCCTCCAGCGCAACTCGGAGGGTCGCGATCTCGAGCTCGGGCGGGCAACGTAGCCTCGCGTTGGCTTCGAAGAGCATGCCGCCTGCCATGGGCGCCTCGCGGCGATGGGTGCTGATCTCGTCGACGTTGACCTCGTGCCGGGCCAAAACCGCGCTGACCTCTTTCACGATCCCCTCGCGGTCGCTGCCGGTGAGCTCGAGCCGCAGCGGGACATAGCGATCGAGCGGGCGCTTGTCCTCGTCACTCGCCGCCTCCACGAAAACCGTGAGGCCGTGGGCCCCGAGCTTTTGTACCGCCGACCGAAGCGCCTCCACCCGCGCGACCGGCAGCGTCACGCTCAGCACGCCGGCGAAGTGCCCCGCGAGACGAACCATGCGGCTGTCGTCCCAGTTGCCCTGGTGCGCTGAAACGAGCTGCGCCACGCGCTCGACGATCCCGGGGCGATCGACGCCCATCACCATGATGACCAACGACGTTGTCATGTTCGCGCTCGCACCAAGCCTACTGCCAGGTGGCCCGCAGAGCCACCTCGACGAGAATGAGGGGTCCAGGGGCCCCGCCGCCGTCGTTGCCAGGCCAATCGTACGCGCGGGCCAGATCGCACCGCAGTCCGTTTCACGCTAGGATCCCTCGACCATGTCCTGGCGCACGATCGTGGAAGAAGCAGGAGAGCGCACTGAAGTCCTCGAGATTGCCCGGCGCGGTGCGCTGGTGCGGATCGCGGTGCAAGACGGCGACAAGTGGCGACCGGTCACGATGACGTGGTGCGCAGGGCTCCGGGCCCAGGACTTTCTCCCCGCGCCCCCTGGCGCGGAGACTCCCACCGAGACCGGCGTGAGTGCCCCCTCGCCGGGTCCGAGCGCGAACCCGGACGCCCCGGACCTACTCCCCTTGGTCCAGCAGTTCGCCACCACGTACCTCGAGGTCCTCACGGCCTTTCGCGCGAAGATGGGCCGCGCCTCCGGGCAGATCGGGTTCCTCGATCACGTGCCCCAAGTGGGCGGCTTCTCGGCGGGCAAACAAGGGGACTGGGTGTGGCGCGTGGATGAAGGCGTGGTGTCGCTGAGCTCGCGGAAGAAGCTGTTCGAGGTCCCCCTCCCCACGCACACGAACGACACGGCCTTCACGAGCAACAACGTGGCCAACTATCTCAAGGGGACAGGGGTTCATTCCGTGAGCTGCGACGGGGGCGTCCACGCGGTCGACGCTCCGACGGTCGCCCAGCTGTTCGATCGCCTGGTGGAACTCGGAAAGCTCCGCCAGTTCACGCGCGTGCCTCCGCTCTACGTGGTCCCCTGACGCAGCTTCCATGAACGGCATTCAGCTCCTGAGCGCGGCGCTCCTCGACGACCTCGTGGCGCGAGCTCGCGCTTCGCCGCGGCTGCGGACCAACCACAACTTCCACCGCGACGCCGCCGACAATCCGCATCGCTTTCTCAACGTGATGATCGAGGGCACCTACGTCCGCCCGCATCGGCACGTGACGCCACCCAAAGCGGAGTCGTTCGTCGTGCTTCGCGGTGCGATTGCGGTGTTCCTCTTCGACGAGCAAGGGACCGTCGTGGCGCGCTACGACCTCGCGGCGACCGGGGAACACCCGTGTGGCATCGACGTCGCGCCTGGGATCTACCACAGCATCGTCGTCACGAGCGCCGTGGCGATCGTGTACGAGGTGAAACCCGGGCCCTACCAGGCAGAGTCCGACAAGGCGTTCGCCCCATTTGCGCCACCCGAAGGTTCGCCGGACTGTGCGAGCTATCTCGCTCACCTGGCCGCCGTCCCCCCCTCGCCGTGTGAGCCGGCCTGAGATTCCGTTTGCGAAGGTCGGCCTGGGCGCCAAACCGGGCCGGCACACGAGTCTGGCGTCGCTTGCACCTTTGCCTTGCGGCGTGGGCGTGGTAGCGCCTCTTCGTGGCCTCGGAACCCGATTCACCCCGGACCTTGGCGCCCGCGCACTACATCGACCCGCGCTCGTTCGAGCGCCAGCGCGAGCGCGTATTCCAGCACGCGTGGCACATGTTCCCCCGCGGCGGCGGCCCCCTCTCGGGGACGGTGTACCCTTGGGACCTCGCGCTCGGCGGAGCGGAAGAGCCGCTGCTCCTCACACGCGACGCGCAGGGAGCCCTCCACTGCATGTCGAACGTGTGCACGCACCGCGCGTCCATCCTCGTCGAGCGGCCCATGAAGGCCACTTCCCTGCGATGCCCCTATCACGGGCGTCGTTTTGGCCTCGATGGTGCCGTGCTGAGTGCCCCCGGATTCGAATGTCTCGAAGGGTTTCCCGCGGCGAGCGACGCCCTCCCCACTGTACCGTTGCGAACGTGGCACCACTTCGTGTTCGCCTCGCTCGCCCCCGCGCTCCGCTTCGAAGATTGGATCGCCCCCGTCGAGCAGCGCGTCGGCGCGCTGTTCGAGCAACCCATGCGGCACAGTCCAGAGCACGACCGGACATTCGAGGTCGGAGCCCACTGGGCGCTCTACATCGACAACTATCTCGAAGGTCTGCATATTCCCTTCGCTCACCCTTCGCTCAATCGCGCGCTCGACTTCAGTGAGTACCACATCGAGCTTCTGCCGCACGGGGTGCTGCAGCGTGCGACGGCCGCGGGGAGCAGCGTGCACTTCGACTGGCCGACCTCACATCCTGACCACGGCCAACGCATCGCCGCCTACTACTATTGGCTGTTTCCCAACACGATGTTCAACGTCTATCCTTGGGGCGTATCGATCAACCTCGTGCTTCCCGTGGGGCCATCCGCCTCCCGCGTCATCTTCCTGCGCTACGTATGGGACGAAGCGACGCACGATTCTGGCGCGGGTTCGGGGCTCGACCAGGTCGAGCACGAAGACGAGGCCATCATCGCGCGCTGCCAACGGGGAATCCGCGCGTCTCTCTATCGTCCCGGGCACTATGCTCCACGCCACGAGGACGGCGTCCAGCAGTTCCACCGCCTGCTTTGCGCCGCGATGGACGAGCCAAGCCCATGACCCGCCCGACCGTGCTCATCTGCTGCGACTTCTTCGCGCCGGGGTTCAAGGCAGGTGGTCCCGTCCAATCACTCGGGCGGCTCGTCGCGCGGTTAGGCGATCGATTCCGGTTCCGTGTCGTGACGCGGGATCGCGATCTCGGCGACACGCGCCCTTATCCAAGCATCGTTCGCAATCGCTGGATCGCAGGCGACGGCGCCGAGGTGTTCTACGCGTCTCCTCGCCGGATGTTTGGCCACCTGCTCGGGATCGTTCGCGGCACCAGCCACGATCTCTTGTATCTCAACAGCTGCTTCTCTCCGTGGTTTTCCATCGCCCCACTGCTGGTCCGTCGCAGCCTGCGGAGCCGCTCCCCTGTGATCCTCGCGCCGCGCGGCGAACTGCAAACGGGGGCGCTCGCGATCCATTCCGCGAAGAAGCGCGCCTACTTGCTTTCGGCCCGTAGCGCCGGGTGGCTCCGAGACATCACCTGGCACGCCACCACGTCCGCGGAAGAGCGCGACGTCCAACGCGAGTTTGGACCGGTTCCCGTTTTCGTCGCACCGAATCTCGGACCCTCGCCGGTGAACTCCATCGCCCCGCTCGCCAAGCGCGCGGGAGAGCTCAAGATCTTGTTCCTGGGGCGCGTCGCGGCCATCAAGAACCTGCTCGGCGCCATCGAAGTCTTGCGCGGCCTCGAGGGCCGAATCACCTGTTCCATCGTCGGCCCGCGCGAAGACCTCGCGTACTCGCAGCGATGCGAGGCCGCGATCGCCACGTTGCCCGCCAACGTCGTGGTGCAGTGGTGCGGCGCCGTCGAACATACACAGATCCCCGCAGCCATCGACGCGCATCACGTCATGTTCTTGCCCACGTGCGGCGAAAGCTACGGACACGCGATCGCGGAGGCGCTGTGCCGCGGTCGCCCGGTCGTCATCAGCGACAAGACCCCGTGGCGGGACCTGGCTCCACACGATGCTGGTTGGGACGTTCCCTTGGAGGACGCGGCGAGCTACCGGGACGCCCTGTCCCAGCTCGTCCGCGCCGACGAAGTCGGCTATCGACGCTTCACGCGCGGTGCGCTTGCGTACGCGGGCCGAGCCATCGACGACGCGGTGTCCGTCGAGCTGCACGCTCACCACTTCCGCCGCTTGATCGAGGCAAGGGTGTGAGCGGCACGACCAGGATCGGACGGTCCTTGCAGTGCGCGCTCGCGGGCTTGGGCGGGCTGCTCGCGTGTGCGGCCACCCCGGTTCCATCCGTCCATGTCGCGACGCCGCCTTCGTTCTCGTGGGTGAGCGCGAGCGACGAAGCGGTGCTGCGGAGGATGAGTCTCGACCTCATCGGCCGCATCCCGACGCGTACCGAGGCGCGGGACTTTCTCTCGGGTGAGGACAGCCGGGACGAGTGGATCGCGGCGCTGCTCGCCTCCGACGCATGGAGCGAATATTGGGCGGACGTCCACCTCGATTGGTGGCTTCCTCGCGACGCCCAACGCCTTGGAGCGTTCCGCGAGGAGCCCCGCGCCTGGCTGCGTGAGACGCTCGCCCGCGAGGGCGCCTACGTGGACCTGGTCGCCGAGGTGGTCATGGCGAAGGGACACGTGCCTGTTCGCGGTTCCGCAGGTGTGCCCGCGGCTCATCTCGCGAGAGGCGGTGTCGCCGAGTTCACCGGTTTCGTCGGGGAGCGCTTGCTCGGGCTCGAGGGCCTGCGCTGCGCCCAATGCCACGACCATCCCTTCGTTCCGGAGCGCACCAAGGCCGAGTTCGAGAGCCTCGCGGCGATTTTCTCACGCACAGCCGTGCGCGCCGAAGGCATGGCGCTCGAGGTGCTCGAGTGGCCGCCCCGTACCTCCGAGGTCGCGTCGATCGAGACGCCACTCGGGGCCGTCGAGCTCCGTGCGGGCGAGTCCCTCCGCGAGGCCTTCGCCCGCGCGCCCGCGGTCCGCCGCGCGTTTGCGGCGGTGATCGTCGCCCGCGTATGGCGCAAGCTCGTGGGTCGAGAACTCGCCGCGGCGCCCGTCGAGATCCGTGAGCCGCTCCTGCGAGCGTTCGTGGACACCGACTTCGACCTCCGCACCCTGATCGCCGCGGTCGCTGCGACGCCTGCCTACCAAGCCGCCCTCGGCAGCGGGCCCGCGTGGGCATACGCCGCGCAGCCGCTCGATGGCCGTCAGGTGTTCGCCTCGGTGAGCATCGCAACGTCTCTCGATCCCGCGCAACCTCCCGGCGTCGCGCAGGCGCGCATCGACGAGTATCGCAAGGGCCACCTCGCGCAGCTCATCCGCGTGTTCAACACCGCGGACGGGGACCCGGCCGAACCCTCCGTGCAGCAGTCGCTCGTCCTCCTCAATAGCGAACTCGTTCAGATCGGCACGGTCGCTCGGACCGGCAGCGTGATCCACGAGATCCTCGCCCGGCACGAGGACCCCCGCGAGAGGATCGACGAGCTCTTCTGGGCCAGCTTGACCCGCCTTCCCACCCGCTCCGAAGCCGAGGCGTTGAGGCTCGAGTTCCGCGTGGGAGCGGAGCCCGCCGCATACGAGGACCTCTTTTTCGCGCTGCTCAACAGCGTGGAGTTCCGAGTCAAGACATGAAGGCGTCGCGAAGAGCCTTCATGGCCGGCGCCCTCACGGTCGGCGCAACGATCGGTCGCGCGATCCATGCCGCGAATCCTTCGCGGGCGCGCGCGTGCATCTTCCTGAACATGGCGGGCGGTCCGAGTCAGATCGACACGTGGGATCCCAAACCCGGCACGGAGACCGGGGGTCCGTTCGCCGCGATCGCGACGCGCACCGACGGACTGCAGGTGAGCCAACATTTGCCGCGTCTCGCCGCGCGCAGCCATCGCTACGCCGTGCTCCGCTCCCTCGTCGGGACGGAGCCGAGCCACGACCGCGCGGCCCATCTCGCGTACACGAGTTACCCACCCGACGGAGGACGCGACCATCCGGCGCTCGGAAGCCTCGTCGCGCACGCCCAACCTCCGCAAGGCCTGCCTGGGTACGTGGCCATCGGCGGAGAAGGGGGCCCCGCGGGCTTGCTCGGGGCCTCCTTTGCGCCGTTTCGGATCGGTGACCCGCGTGCGCCGGTACAGAACCTCGGTGATACCGCCATGCCGACGCCGACACGTTTCGAGCGCCGCGTCGCGTGGATCCGGGCGTTGGATCGCGGGCTCGTGCAGCGCAACGGAGGCGCGCCCGAGCTCACCGAACGGATCTCCGCCGGCGATGCGGCCGTCGCGATGAACGAGCGGGACGCGGGTGCGCTGTTCGACCTCGACGGACTACCAGCGCATCGCCGCGCTCCGTTCGGAGCGTCCCGGTTCGGTGTCGGGTGCTCGATGGCCGCGAGACTCGTGGAGCTCGGCGTCCCATTCGTCGAGGTCGTGCTTCCCGGTTGGGACACCCATCGCGACAATTTCGCCCAGGTCGAACGCCTCAGCGCCGAGCTCGACCTCGGGTTTTCGGCGCTCCTCGACGACCTCGTCCTGCAAGGACTGTTCGAGCGGACGGTGATCCTCTGGTGCGGAGAATTCGGTCGTACCCCCACCATCAACGGTGAGGGTGGGCGCGATCACTATCCCAACGTGTGCAGTGCCGTGCTCGCCGGGGGTGGAATCCGGGGTGGCACCGTATTCGGGGCGACCGACGCCACGGGACGTGAGATCCGCGAAGGCGCGGTCTCCTTCCCCGATCTGCTGCGCACGGTCGCCGTGGCCATCGCCCTGGATCCCGACGCTTTGCTCGGCCAAGGGCAGCAGCGCCCGCGCACCGCGATTGACGAAGGCCGACCGATCCGCGAGGTTTTGTCCGGATGAGTCCCGTTTCTGCGCCACCCCCGTTGCGTGCGCTCGTGCTCGGGGGCACGGGCATGCTCGGCTATCGGGTCCATGGGGAGCTGCGTACGCGCGGTTGGGACGTCCGCTGCACCGTGCGTGGCAGCTGGTCGGAGAGCCCCTTGCCTGCCTGCGGAGTTCCCCGCGGTGAAGTCCTCGAGGGGTTCGACGCGCTCGAACCCGCGGCAGCCCTGGAGACGTTGCGCGCGCTGCAACCTGGGCTCGTCATCAACTGCATCGGACTCATCAAGCAAAAGCACCTCGATCCGGCCAACGCCATCGCCGTCAACAGCTTGTTTCCGCACCTCGTCGCCAAATGTGTCGCCACGTGGTCGGGCAAGCTCATCCATGTGAGCACCGATTGTGTGTTCAGCGGAGACCGCGGCGACTACACCGAGTCCGACGAACCCGACGCGCGCGATCTCTATGGCCGCACCAAGCTGCTCGGCGAGGTCACGCACTCTGGCGCGCTGACCCTGCGCACGTCGGTGATCGGCCGCGAGCTCCGAAGCCACCGTTCACTGCTCGATTGGTTCCTCGGCAACGCGCGCGGCACCGTGTCGGGCTACACTCGACACCTCTACAGCGGCGTGACGGTACCGTACCTCGCGCGCCTCCTCGAAGGCCTCGGGCGACAACACCCGAACCTGCAGGGTCTCTACCACGTGGCCGGCCCCAAGATCACCAAACACGACCTCCTGTGCGGCATTCGTGAGGCGTTTGGGCTCGACGTCACGATCGTCCCCGACGGCACGACCGTATGCGACCGCAGCCTCGACGACAGCGCCTTTCGAGCCGCGACTCCATTTCCGCGACCCGAGTGGCCCACACTCCTCGCGGAGCTCGCCAAGGACTGCGCATGACGAAGGTTCTCGAAGGCAAACGCCTGCTCATCACCGGTGGAACGGGCTCCCTGGGCCACGTCCTCGTCCGCCGTGTGCTCACCGGAGAGCTCGGCGTGCCCGCCCGCGTCGTCGTCATGTCGCGAGACGAAGCCAAGCAGCACGCGATGCGCGTGGCGTACCAGAAGAAGCCGGCGGCGACCGACGAGGTCATCTACCACAACTTCGAGCGCCTGCTTCAGTTTCGCATCGGGGATGTCCGCGACTTCCGGAGCGTCGCCGCAGCGATGCGCGAGGCGGACATCGTCGTCAACGCCGCGGCGATGAAGCAGGTCCCCACGTGCGAATACTTCCCGTACGAGGCCGTGCGCACCAACATCGAAGGCGCCGAGAACATTGTCCGAGCCATCGAGGAGCACCGCCTCCCCGTCGAGACGGTCGTCGGCGTATCCACGGACAAAGCCTGCAAACCCGTGAACGTCATGGGGATGTCCAAGGCCATCCAGGAGCGGGTGTTCGTGCAGGGGAACATGCGCTGCCCGCAGACGCGCATCGTCTGCGTGCGTTATGGCAATGTCCTCGCTTCGCGAGGATCCGTGATTCCGCTGTTCCACGAGCAGATTCGCAGCGGTGGTCCTTTGACCATCACGACGCGCGAGATGACGCGCTTCTTGCTCAGCCTCGACGACGCGGTCGACACGGTCTTCGCGGTGCTGCAGCTCGGGCTGCGCGGAGAGACCTTCGTTCCCAACGCTCCCTCGGCGCGCGTGATGGACATCGCCCACGCGCTCATCGAAGACCGCCCCATCGAGATCGTCGTGACCGGGATTCGTCCGGGAGAAAAGACGCACGAGATCCTCGTGAGCGAAGAAGAGGTCCATCGCACGGTCGTGCGCGGGCGCTGGTACGCAATTCGCCCAATCCTGCCTGAGCTCGCACCGCCCCTCCCTCAGACGCCGCAGCTGCTCGAGGAATATAGCTCCGCCACGCGCATCATGACCCCGGCAGAGACCAAGGCCTTGCTCGAGTCCCACCACCTCATGCTGGACGACGTCATTCCAGCGTCGGGAGAGCTCCTGCGATGAAGGTGATGACGATCCTCGGCACCCGGCCAGAAATCATCCGACTGAGCCGAGTCATCCCCCTGCTCGATGCGCACGCCGAGCACGTCCTCGTCCACACGGGACAGAACTACGACCCGCGCCTCTCCGAGGTCTTCTTCTCGGAGCTCGGCGTACGTCCGCCGGACGTCTACCTCGGGATCCGCGGGACTGGCTTCGCCGACCAGATCGGTCAAATCCTCGCGCGCACCGAGGCCCTCCTGCTCGAGCACACGCCAGACCGTCTGCTCATCCTCGGCGACACCAACAGTGGCCTCGCTGCGATCATCGCGCGCCGGATGGGCGTGCCCGTCTACCACATGGAAGCGGGCAACCGATGCTTCGACGACCGCGTGCCCGAAGAGGTCAACCGCCGCGTCATCGATCATGCGAGCTCGGTGCTCCTGCCGTATACGAACCGCAGCCGCGACAATCTGCTGCGCGAAGGAATCGACAGTCGCGAGATCTACGTGACCGGCAACCCGATCAAGCAGGTGATCGATCACTACGCTTCGGGCATCGCCGCGAGCTCGGTTCTCGCGACTCTCGGTCTGCAGGCCAAGCGCTACGCCCTCGCGACGTTGCACCGCGCCGAGAACGTCGATGATCCCGGGCGCCTCGCCGCCCTGCTTCGGGCACTCGGGGACGTCCACCGCGAGCACGGCGTTCCAGTGGTCTGCGCCCTCCACCCTCGGACCCGCGCGCGCATGGAGAGCGCTGGGCTTTCCGGCGAGGGCATCCGCTGCATCGATCCGCTCGGGTTCTTCGACTTCGTGCACCTCGAGCAGCACGCCTGGTGCATTCTCAGCGACAGCGGCACGGTGCAGGAGGAAGCGTGTTTGCTCGGGGTGCCCAACGTCACGCTGCGCGACGTCACGGAGCGCCCTGAAACGGTGGAGTGCGGCTCGAACTTCTTGGCTGGAGGCGAACCTGCCGACGTCGCGCGGGGCGTGGCGTGGGTCACCCGCCAAGGCGGTTCGTGGCAGGTCCCCGCGGAGTACCAAACCCCCGATTGCGCGAACACGGTCGTGCGGATCGTGCTCGCCCACCGCCTCCCAGACAGGGCCGAGGTCGCTTGGCAGGCACGGGTCGCCGCTCTGCGGACGCCATGAAGATCCTGTTCCTCACCCAGTTCTTCCATCCCGAACCAATCTTCAAAGGACTGCCCTTCGCGCGCGCGTTGGCGGAGCGGGGGCATCATGTCCAGGTGCTCACCGGGTTTCCCAACTACCCGGGTGGCAAGCTCTACGACGGCTATCGCCTCGCGCCGTTCCGACGCGACCTCGAGGACGGGATCGAGATCCTCCGGGTCCCCCTGTTTCCGAGTCACGACACCTCGTCGTTCCGTCGGATCTGCACGTACGGATCGTTTGCGACCGCCGCGAGCATGCTTGGCCCCTGGCTCGCGCAACGGCCCGACCTCATCTACGTCTACCATCCTCCCGCCACGGTGGGCGCCGCTGCGATCGCGTTGGCGCGCTGGTGGTCGGTCCCGTTCGTCTTCGATGTCCAAGACCTTTGGCCCGAGAGCCTCTCCGCAACGGCGATGCGCGTCCCCACGTGGACGACCACGCTCGTGGATCGTCTCTGTAGGGTCGTCTATCGCGAGGCCGCGGCCGTGGTCGCCGTGAGCGAAGGGGTCCGCGAGGTCCTGCGGTCGCGCGGCGTGCCCCCAGATCGCCTGTTCGTGATCCGCAATTGGTGCGACGAGTCCGCCTTGCGGAGGCCGGTCGCAGACGTGCCCGAACCCGGCGTGTTCAGGGTGTTGTTCGCCGGCAACCTCGGCGCGGCGCAAGGCCTGGACACCGTGCTCGAGGCGGCAGCGTTGCTGCAAGAGACGTCACCTTCCGTGCGGATCACGTTCGTGGGGGCCGGTGTCGAGTCCGAACGCCTGCGGCACAGGGCGGCCAAGCTCGCGAACGTTGCCTTCCTCGACCATCGCCCCCCGGAGGCCATGCCCGAGGTATTCGCCCGCGCGGATGCGCTGCTCGTGCATCTGCGCGACGATCCCCTGTTCGCGATCACGATCCCATCGAAGACCCAGGCCTATCTCGCGATGGGCAAGCCGATCGTGATGGCCGTCCGAGGCGAGGCCGCACGCATGGTGGAAGACGCGCGGGCGGGGGTCCTCTGTCCGCCCGAGGATCCCGTGGCGCTCGCCACCAGCATCGAGCGCCTCAGGACGCTGGACTCTGGCGAACGCGCGCGCATGGGACGATGCGGCGCGGCGTACTACGAGCGAGAGCTGGCGATGCGGACCGGCGTGGACAAGTTCGAACAGGTCTTCACGCAGGCGCTCACGACATGCGAGCGACGACCCCACGGATGAAGTCGGCGACCTTGCGCCCCTGGACCGGCCAAGCCTTGTGCTCGGCCATGTAGGATCTCGCGCGCTCGGCACGGAGCGTGCGCTCGTCGGACGACCGCGCGACAATCCCGGTCACCATGTCCGCCAGGGCTTGGGGCTCCTCGAGCGTGAGGAGATACGCGAGATCGCGATATTCGTCGCGCACGTGTGCGGGGCACGTCGTCAGCACGGGCGTACCCGACGCGAGGAACTCCATCAGCTTGGACGGGAAGAAATAGCGGGTCCGCAACGTCCGGGTCAGACGCACGTTGAGCAGAAGGTCGGCGTCTCGATAGAGGGCGAGGACCCCGTCGAGCGGCAGAAACCCCAGAAACTCGATCCTCGGATCCACCGCGGCGGCCGCCCGGATCTCGGCCTCCAGCGGACCGCGTCCGGCGATGCACAAGCGAACGTGCGGGTCCTCGATGCGTGCCATCGCTTCGAGGGTCAGCCGGACGCCGTTGGCCTCGTTGAGGGTCCCCGCCAGGACCATCTTGAAGACGCCCCGCTCGATGCGGGCAGAGTTGGCGGCGCCACGGTCCAGCATCTGCGAGGTGACGCCGCCCTCGACCCGCACGTAGTCTCGCCCAGGGAGGAACGCCTCGGCGATCGCGTCGGCGACGACGACGTGCGCATCGAAGCGCGGGATCAGGCGCTCCTGCATCCAAAAATCGAAGCGGTTCAACCAAGTGTCGGGGACCGTCTCTCCGGGTTCGTTGATGTCGTTGAGCGAGACCACAGCGATCGCCCCTCCAAGCCTCGCGGCGAGCAGGACGAAGATTCCAGGCGGCACGGTGAGGTTGAAGACATGGATCACGCGCGTCGCTTCGCGATGCGCCCAACACCAGCGCAAGAGCTCGGCAAACGTGAGCGCGCCAAGGCCAACTTGCTTGACCGGCGTTGCGTTGATGAACGGCAACAGCCGCACCCGCACGGAGGGCAGCAACGCAGCTGCCTCGCCGCGTACGAACAACGGACGTCCGCGAGGAAAGGCCGCCAGCTGGCGATAGGAGAGGACGAGGGAGGGGACGAGATCGCTCGCGGCGAGCCCCGCAAGCAGGTTGTGTTGATACATCACGCCCGCGCGCGAGAACACGGGGCTCACGAACTCCGGAGAGTCCGGCATCACGCTGCCCACGAACGCTAGCTCGATGCGAGGCATGGAGGATTCACCGATATCGAGTCAGGCGCCACCAAACCAGGGTGATCCAAAACGCAAAGAACCCCTCCGGGCTTTGGAGCACCTGATTGTTGGCGGGAATATAGAACACCATGATGGTAAACTGGGCAAACATCACCACCCCCAGCGGGTTGCGCCCACCGAGCGTGTCCAACCACGACTGGCCCCAAAAGCGGCCGACGAAGTACATGACGACGATGGTCCCCGGGAACGAGACGTCCGAGGCGATCCACGGGTAGATGGAGGACCAGAGCCGATGCCCATTCCAGCCGTACTTCTCGATCCGCATGGGGTACGGCAACGCGAGCACCCAATCGCCCAAGACGTCCGCCACCTGGTGGATGAGGAACAATGAGTGCCCCATCCCAAACGTGGGAACCCATGGCTCGCCGAGCGAAAGCGACAGGGCGTAGTAGCCCTGCGTCAGATAGCTGCTGACGCCGAGCACGGCGATCTGCCACTCCGTCGACCGGTCGCGCAACAGGACGTGGGTATAGTCCGCCCCCGCGCCGATCGCCGGGAAATACCCGACGCTCGCCGAGGATCCTAGGCGGGTGGATTGCGTCTGCCCGAAGAACAGCAAGAAGGCCAGCGCTCCGGTGATCGCAGCCAAGATGACGAGGGTCCGCCGTCCGAATGAAAGTCGGTGGACCCTCGAGATGTGCCCCCCCAGAAGGACGAAGGGGAGCAGCACGAGCGTGTCCGCCAGCGCCTTGTTCGTTCCGATCGCCACATAGAGGGCACACGTCCCCGCGATCACGCCCACCGCTCCGAACCGCGCCAGCGTCCCGATCCTGCGCCAATAGTAGGTGGAAAGCGGCAACATCATGACGAGCACGGGTCCAAACAAGAGCCGCACGTGCTCCACGAACGGAATACTGCGAGAACGAGCGGCGCGCGAGCGCAGATACGCCTCGCCGGGGTTCTCGATGGACGCGACCAGGTCGAGCGCGAGCGTTCCTGCACGAAACCAAATCGTGGGGATGATGAGCACGACGCTCACGCCGATGCTCCACGCCGTCAGCCGCTCGGCGGAGTAGGAGCCTCCGTAGAAGCCCGGAGTGCCACGAACGCCGCCCACGTACCCGAGCAGCCACGCGAGGTTGGCCGCGCCCAAGAAGCCGTACGTGAGCTCGGGGTTGCGGATCTTGTACGGCCATGGCCCGAACGCAAAGAGCGCGACCGAAAGCGCGAGGAACGGGATCGCGAACATCACGGGCACGAGGCGGGCCCGGCTCTGGAGCGGCGGAGCGGCGGAGCGCGGGCGCTTCACGTGCGCAACCATCCCCTCGCCCGCGCGATCCCGAGGACAGGGTCGAGCCCCACCAGCGCCACGATCGTCACCGAAGCGATCACCCCGCCCACGACGAGGACGTAGGGCCAGCCGGAACCCGTGACCAGAAACCCGAGCGCCGTAGCGCCGCCGAGCGCCACGCCGCGCATTCCCCAGACGCGGACGGGGACGCGGGGCCACGCGACCTTGGGACCGGCGAGGCGCGCCCGCGTCCACCGTGCGATCACGATCGCCGAGACGGTCCCCGTGAGCACCGCTGCCATGGGGGCCGCGGCGAGGCCCCCAGCGATCAGCAGCACGGCAAACAGCGGTACGCGCACAGCGGCCTCGACGACGAGCGCCATGGACCCGCGCGCGACGGGACCCGACGCGCGGTAGAGGGCGTTGAGCAGATAGGCATCGCCGGTCGTGATCAGCGCGGCGCCGAACGCCAGCGTCACGAGGATCCCGGCATCCTGCTTCTCACCCACCCACACGCGCAGCAACGTGGTGTTCACCGCGACGTACCCCGCAGCGACGCCGACGGCCAAGGCCGACCGCAAGCGACGAAGCGCGGTGTGCACCTCGAGCGCGCGAGACTTCTCGTCCGAGTGCACGAGGTGGGCAAAGCTGCCGTACGCCGCCACCCCTACGGCATCGAGACCCAGCCTCCCGAGGTCCGCGGCCTTTCGCGTCATCGCATACGACACCGCAGCCGCGGGCGAGGCCAGCGTCGCAACGATCGCGACCTCCGTTTGGGTCATCAGAGCGTAGGCCAGCCCGCCCGCGCCCGTCGACGGTGAGATGGAGGCGAGCTCGCGGAGTACGGTGCGATCGGCCACGAAACCCCGACGCATTTCGCCGTCCATGGCCCAGACCACGAACACGAGTCCGCCACCGACGACGACGATCGTGCGGGTCGCAACCCCTCCGGCGATCGCCCAGAGGCCTCGGTCCGCGAGGACGAGCACCAGCGAGACGAGCAGCCCCGCCGCGGTCCCCACCACCGTGACGACGGAGAGCGAGGCCGTGCGCTGAATCCCCCGCGCCAGCCCCACGATGGCATTGCCAGCCAGCGTCAAGGCCGTTGCCGCGGCGCACACGATGAAGCAGCCGCGCAGGCGGAGGGCATCGGCGCCCGTGATCGAGAAGACGCGGGGCAACGCGAATGCCACGGCGACCCCGATCCCGAACACCACGAGCGCGATGACCCCGAGGGCGAGGGCGCCGTTCCAGAACCAGCGTCCGATTTCCGCGTGGTCTCCCCGCGCATGGGCAGCCCCGACGCGTTGGATGAGGAGGTTGGGCAAGCCGAGATCCAGCGCCAACAACCACACGAGCACCTCCCCAGAAGCGAGCCAAGCTCCGTAGAGCTCGGCCTCGATCGTCCGCACATAGAGAGGAAGCAGCACGATCGCGGAAATGGCGACCAGCACCAGGTTGAGGTGGCTACCGAGCAGCGTCGAGATCGTGGCTTGGCGGCGCCCCATCGCGTTGCCCGCGGAGCGTACCAAAGCCACGGGGTCCCGCCGCTCGCGCCGCTCGCCTTTCACTCCGTTTACATCGACGTCTGCATCTTCGGCGGAGTCGTGCGTCCCAGGGTACAGCCCAATGCGACGCTCGTCCGAACTGCAACTCGTCAACCCCCAGGCGTTCGCCACGGGGTCGCGGGACCGAGTCCGCCGCCCCGAGACGGACGCTTGGCTCGGCCGCATCGTGGGCCAATACCGCGTCGAACGCCTGCTCGGCCGCGGCGGCATGGGATCGGTCTTTCGCGCCTCCCACCTCCGGCTCGGCCGCGCGGTGGCCCTCAAGGTCCTCAGCGGATTCGGCGAGTCCCGCCCCGAACTGGTCCAACGCTTCGAGCGCGAGGCGATCGCGATCTCGAGGCTCGACCACCCCAATTGCATCCAGCTGCTCGACTTCGGCACCACCGAAGATGGGCACCACTACCTGGTGATGCCGCTGCTGGAGGGTCAGGAACTGCGGGCGCTGACCCGTGCGCCCGTGGATCCCCGGCGAGCGGTGTCCCTCATCCGGCAGGTCTTCCTCGCGCTCGAGCACGCGCACAAGCGCGGCATCGTCCACCGCGATCTCAAGCCGGAGAACATCTTCATCGTCCACGACGATCAGGGCCACGAGGTCGTCAAGCTCGTCGACTTCGGCCTCGCCAAGCTCCTCGGCGCGCCGGAGCAACGAGAGAAGCTCACGCGCGCAGGCCTCGTATTCGGGACCCCGACCTACATGAGCCCGGAGCAAGCGGCGGGAGGCATCATCGACGAACGCACGGACCTCTATGCGGCGGGCATCGTGTTGTTCGAGCTCCTGACCGGGCGCCCCCCGTTCGAGACCGACGATGTCGCCCTGCTCCTCCGCCAACAGATGCTGGCGCCCCCGCCTGCGCTCCCCCAAGAGGTTCCCGTCGCCCTCCGGCGCGTCGTCGCCGGCCTGTTGGAGAAGGAACGCGGAGATCGCTTCCCGAGCGCCAGGCACGTCCGCCACGCGCTCGAGGATTGGGATGGGGCCGCAACGGATCCCATCCCCATGGAGAGCCTCGCGACGACGCGCAAGATCGTGACCGCGGCTTCCAGCAGCTTCTCGCTCGGCGACTCGGAGCTGCAGCGCACGCTCGAGCTCTCGCCTCCCGAGACCTACCGTCCGAGTCGACAACCTTCCCCGCTCACCCTCGCGGGGCTCGTCACCGCTGCGGTCCTCGCGTGGACTTCGGCGTGGCTCATCCCGGGCGAAGGCGAGCCGGCGATCTCGCTGCGCGCCCCGATGACCTCCGCAGCGGCATCGCTGCCGCGGACCCCCGCCACGGACGGCGCCGCTCCGGTCGCTCCAGGTACTGGCGTCGCCCCCATCCTTCGAGCAGACCCCTCGCTCGCGGTCACCCCCAAGCCCCGCTCGACAACATCCACGAAGCGGCCCACCCAAGCCGAGCGCGAAACGTCCCCCCGCATCGCCGCTTCCGACACGCCACGGCTCACCCCCCGCTCCACGTCACGTCGCCCCACCCGATCCCGCGAACCGTCCACGACCGAACAGCCGCGAACCTTGCGTCCGCGACCCGACGCACCTCGAGATCCGCGCCTACCCACCCTGCTCGCACAAGCGTCCCGCCCGTGAGGGCGGCGAGCCCGTGCAGCTCACCGGACGAGCACGACTTCGCAGGCTTCGAGCGTGTCCTCGAAGTAGCAATCCAACGAGATGTTCGCCGTGCGCGCGTCTCCATCGCAGGTCATCTCGCGGATCCCGACCATCCCTTGCATCTCGAGCGCCCCGCTCGAGGAGATCGTTCCGGTGAGCTCCGCCGGTTCGATCTCCGTGGAGAACGAGCAGGCTTCTTGTTCCACCGTGACCGAATCCTGCAGGTACTCTTCTTCGCAATGCTGCGAGATGGTCCATGGCCCGTCGATGTCTGGACATGAGGCGCCCTCCTCTTCGCATGCGAGCGGTAGCCAGACGAGGAGGCTCGCGAATACACCCCGTGCGAACGGACGCACGGGCTCAATTGCGTTCAGCTTTGCAATCGACATCCTCGTCATCGTACCCGCAGTCCCATGGTGGAGTCCGAAGAACAATGTTCCTGTCGCCTATCGTTCGTCGCTGGGGCTCGGGGTGGGGCGCTCCTGCCGGGCGATCGTCCAAAACGCATCCACGGCGCGGCGCCGAAGCGCACGTTCGCTCACGCAGAGCGAAACCGTGTATCCGCGCGGAGGCGGTTCTTTGAGCCTCCGGACCCGTTCTTTCATGGGACTGGCTTCGAGGACCAGCTCAGGCACCAATGCGACCCCGCTGCCCATGCTGACCATGGCGATGATCGCCTCGTTGCCGCGGACCTCCGCGTGGATCGGCGGACGAGCGCGGTGCTCCGCGAGCCAAGCATCGAGGAGCACACGATCCAGACCTCGCAAAGGAGCGATGAGCGGGATCGCGTCCCAATCGACGTGACGATCGCCCAGGGCACCGTCGAAGTCCTCGGGCAACGCAGGCGCGATGAAGACGAGCTCGGTCTGTGCGAGCGGAAGGCTATGCAACCCCGCCGGCAACAACCCCGAATCGGTGGCGGACCGGCGCCCCGTCGCGGGAGCGAGATCGAAGACCTCGGGCTCGCGCGTCGGCACGACGGCGAGATCGACTTCGCCTGCCTCGAGTTGTTGCATCGAGCGCCCGGCATCCTGCGTGTTGACCTTGAGGGCGATCCGCGGGAAGCGACGGCGGCACTCCGCGAGCAAGCGCGGCAAGACGGAGTAGCATGCGGTCACCGTGCACGCGATGTGGAGGTCTCCCGCCGGCGACTGCCAATCGGCGGAGAGCGACGCCTTCAAGGCATCCCACTCGGCGAGCTGGCGCTGCGCGAACGTACGCAGCGAATGCCCCGCTGCGCTCAGCCGCACTTGGCGCCGATCTCGGACGAACAGCGCATGGCCGAGCTCCTCCTCCATGCGTTGAACCGCGCGCGTCAGCGCCGAGGTGCTCATGTGCAGGGCACGCGCACTGCGCCCGAAGTGCAAGGTCTCCGACAAGTGTAGGAAATTCTTATAGTCTGCGTGATCCATACGCGTGATTTCCGACGACCGGACCTGCTGTTGCGACTTTCGCAACACAGAGTGCACGAAATCGGACTTTACGCAACAGTGGGAGGCCGCCAAGCTGCATGGCGATGGCGCGCGCGAACTATTTCAACACCCTCACCATGGCGGCGAAGCTCGAGGAGCTCGGCAAGTGCCGGTTCATGAGCCCCACCGAGTTCAATGGCATCGAGCGGATCCGAGGGATGAGCATCGTCATCATCGGCTGCGGAGCCCAAGGCCTCAACCAAGGTCTCAACATGCGGGACTCCGGTTGCAACATCCGCTACGCCCTGCGCAAGAGCGCGATCGACGAGAAGCGACAGAGCTATCGCAACGCCGCGGACAACGGGTTCGAGGTCGGGACCTACGAGCAGCTGATCCCCCAAGCGGACATGGTCCTCAACCTGACGCCGGACAAGCAACACGGCTCGGTCGTGGCCCAAGTGATGCCGCTCATGAAGCGCGGCGCCATCTTGGCCTATAGCCACGGGTTCAACATCGTCGAGGAGGGTCAGAAGATCCGCGACGACATCACCGTCGTCATGGTCGCACCCAAGTGTCCCGGCACCGAAGTCCGCGAGGAATACAAGCGAGGCTTCGGCGTCCCCACGCTCATCGCCGTCCATCGCGAGAACGATCCGAACGGCGACGGCCTCGAGATCGCGAAGGCCTACGCGGCCGCGACCGGCGGCGACCGAGCCGGCGTCCTCGAGAGCTCGTTCATCGCAGAGGTCAAGAGCGACCTCATGGGCGAGCAGACCATCCTCTGTGGGATGCTGCAAACCGGCTCGATCCTCGCGTTCGACAAGATGGTCGCGCAAGGCATCGAGCGCAGCGAGGCCGCCAAGCTCGTCCAGTACGGCTGGGAGACGATCACCGAGGCCCTCAAGCAGGGCGGGATCACGACCATGATGGACCGCTTGAGCAATCCCGCCAAGCTCAAGGCCTTTGCGCTCGCCGAGGAGCTCAAAGATCTCATGCGTCCGCTCTATGAGAAGCACCAAGACGACATCGTCACGGGCAAGTTCTCCTCCACGATGATGGAGGACTGGGACGCGGGCGATGCAAACCTGCTCGCGTGGCGCAAGGCCACGGGTGAGACCGACTTCGAGCGCACCGAGGCGACGAGCAAGCCGATCTCCGAGCAAGACTACTTCGACCGCGGCGTCCTCATGATCGCCATGGTCAAAGCCGGCGTGGAGCTCGCGTTCGAGTCCATGACGGCCGTGGGGATGAAGGCCGAGTCGGCCTACTACGAGTCGCTGCATGAGGTGCCGCTCATCGCCAACCTGATCTCGCGCAAGAAGCTCTACGAGATGAACAAGGTGATTAGCGACACGGCCGAGTACGGCTGCTACCTGTTCAGCCACGCCTGCGTCCCGCTGCTGGCCGACTTCATGAGCCGTCAGTCGGCCGACGTCATCGGACGTCCCTTCGCCAAGGGCTCGAACGCGGTCGACAACCGTGCGCTCATCGCCGTCAACGAGGCGATCCGCAACCACCCGGTCGAGCTCGTCGGGCGGTCCCTTCGCGGACACATGACGGCCATGAAGGCGATCGCCGTCGGCGACGCTTGAGCCGCGGCGGATGCGCCCCCCGCAACCCTGATACGCCGGCTCGCGCCTCCACGCGAGTCGGCCTTCACACGGGGTTGGAGATCTGTGCGCTCGATTGAGACACTCGAGTGCGCATGACCGAGACGACGGATGCAGCGACCGGGGGGATCCTCACCGAGACGCAGGGGAACCACCTCTACGTCATCACGATCTCGCGCCTGATGAAGCAGAACGCGCTGACGAGCGCGATGTACACCCAGCTGACCGAGGCGTTGGAGCTCGCGGCTCGGACCCCGTCCGTGCGCGCGGTCCTGGTGCGCGGAGACGGGAAGGTGTTCTGCGCCGGCAACGACCTCGGAGATTTTCGCGACCATCCACCGGAGAGCCGCGACTCTCCCGTGGGGCGCTTCTTGGACACCCTCGTCGCGTTCCCCAAACCGCTCGTCGCCGCCGTGGCAGGTCCGGCGCTCGGCATCGGCACGACGATGCTGCTCCATTGCGACCTCGTCTACGCTTCGCCGGACGCCCGATTCCAGCTCCCGTTCACACGGCTCGGCCTGTCCCCCGAAGCCGCGATGAGCGTGCTGCTTCCGATGCAAGTCGGCTTCGTCCGCGCGGCGGAGCTCTTGCTGCTCGGGGAACCCTTCTCCGCCACCACGGCTCTCGAACTCGGCCTCATCAACGAGGTCGTGGAGCTCTCGCAGCTCGAGGCACGCGCCAAAGAGCGCGCCCAGGCCATCCTCGAGTTGGCCCCCGCTGCCGTGCAGACGACCAAGGCACTCATTCGCCAGGGCCGCAAAGCGCTCGTCGAAGACGCGATGGACCGAGAGTCCGCGCAGTTCTTCGCGCGATTGCGGTCACCCGAGGCGCGCGAGGCATTCGAGGCCTTCTTCGAGCGGCGCAAGCCCGATTTCTCGTCGTTCGACGGCGGGTGAAGGTATCCTCGAGCCCACCGATGCGCGGTCTCAACCGCCGATTCTGGAGCTGCTTGGCAGGGATCGCGGCGTGCTTCGCCGTAGCGCCAGTTGCGGTGAGCGCACCGGGGTTCCCGAGCTTCGACGAACTGAGAGAGAGCCTGATCGCAGGCCGCGTCCAACCGAACGCGCCATGGCGCTCGACCCTCGCCTCGACGCGCGGGGGGCCTTGGCGGGAGGGACCGCTCGGACTCCACGTGGAGGGCGGAACGGGTGAACGCTGGTGGATTCCCAAAGACGCACCGGCCACCGTCGAGGACGGCATCGTCCGCTTCCGTGTCGTCCCCGGCGATCGCCCCGAGCTCGGGCTGCTCTTTCGCGTCGAGGAGGACGCGCAAGGTGCAACCTTGTCGGGCTACGAACTCCAGCTCGCGGGCAAGGACCTGGCGCTGCGTCGGTGGGATCGCGGGCTCGCCCGCGGGCTCGGGCCATCCGCGACGCTGCGGCGCCGCGCCCCCGCAGCGCCGCTCGAGGTCATCGTGTTCCTGGTCGGACCTCAACTGACCGCGCTCGTCTTCGACGGTGAGTCGTTCGAGCAGTTGGCCGTCCTCTCCGCGTACGAGACCACGTATGCGGTGGGGCGCGTCGGCCTGAGGATCGGCGAGGCGGCCCTGCGCGGGACCACGCTCACCTTGCTCTCGACGATGACCACGACGGCGGCACACCTCGTTCCGCCCCCCAACAAGCAAGGCCCTTTGTACGGTCCTCAACGCGGACCCGGCACGACGCCGCTCGGCCCCGAGCGGTACGTGTGGATCGCCGCCAGCGACCTCGCGTTCGTCCCTCCCGACCTCGCCACGCGCTCGCTCGGACCGGCACCCCTCCCGCTTCTTTCCTCGTCGTCGCCTGCGGACGCGGTGGTGCTGCACGTCGATGCGCTCGGCCTCGAACGCCTGCGCCGCGCGGGGGTGAGCCCGCTCGCCATCGACGGCGATGTGCCTTGGAAGACGCTCGACCCCGAGCTCCGCGCGGCGCTCGGCTCCAACGCGCCCATGTTCCCGGCGGGTGCGCCCTACCCAGGCCACTACAAGGACCCGGCCATGGTGGAGTCCTTGCTACGGTCCTTCCACGAGCAGTACCCGCAGCAGACCGCGCTCATCGACCTCGGTCGCACGCACCTCGGTCGCACGTTATGGGCGCTCAAGATCTCCGACTACCCTTTCGATGACGACGGCGAGCCACGCGTACTGCTGCACGCGGGTGATCGCGGCGACCACCCGCTCTCCGTGGAGGTCGCGCTCGATGCGATCCACACGCTCCTGACCTCCTACGGGCGTGATCCCAAAGCCACGGCATGGGTCGACGGCCTGGAGATCTTCGTGCTCCCCCTCCTCAATCCGGATGGCGCCGCCATGTTCATCCACGAGTCTCGTTCCGCGGGCCACAAGAACGCGCGCGACAGCAACCACGACGGGGTCCATGACCCGTACGAAGGCGTGAACGTTTCCCGCAACTTCCCCGGGGTCCACCAGAGCCCAAGGCACGCGGCCGATCCGAACCACGCGGGACCCCACGGCGGCTCCGAGCCCGAGACAGAGGCCTTCATGGAGCTCGCTCGCGAGCAGCGGTTCGTGGCATCGCTCGGGCTCTCGGGCGTTTCGGCGCGCAAACCCTCGATCTGCGCGGAGGCTGCGGGCCCCATCGGTGAAGCGTTCGTCGCGGCCCTCGCTGCCGCGAGCACCTTTGCGCGAGAGTGTCCACCCGACTCGAGCCACGGCGGAGCCGCGTGGATCGCCCGCACGTGGGGCACCGCGGCCCTCAGCGTCGCGGGTCTGCCACCCACGCCGCCCAAACGCGCCCGCGATCAAGTCCTCGACACCGCGCGCCCACTCTGGAAAGCGTTCCTCAGCCATGTCCTCGGTAGCCCGCGCGTGCTCGGGACCGTGCGAAGTAGTGCAGGCTCGCCCGTGGAGGCCACGCTCGAGATCGAAGGCGACGCGTGGCCGAGCGATCCCGATGGTGGGACCTTCGATCGACTCCTGCCCCGTCGTGGTCGCTTCACGCTACGTGCGACCGCGAGCGGCTATGCGCCGGCAGAAGTCCTCCTCGACGTCGGGTCCGATCCAGCGCGGCTCGAGATCGTCCTCGTCGACGATCCCGCAGCCGCACCACCACGAGACGCGAGCGCTCCAGAGTAGGGGATCGACATCCCCGAAAACCGCACGACGAAGCGCCGCGCGGTCGTTGGAAGCGCTCGACCGCCGACATACGTCCGCGTCCCGTCCTTCGCGATGTCTCGTCTTGGCTCCGACGGAGAAAGCAGCCAGAACGTCGTTTACGGCGAAATTCAACGCTGTCGGACGCAAGATCTTCAGCGGGCCGATCGCTGCCGCGATGGACTGCCGACGCCCCCCTTGACGAATTCTCGCGGGCATCCAATCGTGCGCCTGAAAAAACATGCGGGACTCACTGCGTCTCCTCGGTCACCCGAAACTCCTGTTCTGGGCTCTCACGGGTTTGCTCGGGGGTTGCTTTCGCGACCCGCGGCCGTTGCCCGAGGTCCCGGATGCTCCGCCGTCCGCGACTGCGACCGAGTCTTCGGGCGCAGGGTCTGCGACCGAGGGCGACTGGAGCTACCTCGGTGACCTTGGTCCGGAGTCTTGGGCGCGGTTGAAACCCGAATGGAAGGGTTGCGGGGAGTCTGGCCAGTCCCCCATCGATCTGCCCCTGGACGCGCTGACGAACCCGCCCGCCGCCAAAGACACCGAGGCACCCGAGCTCGCGTTCTTGAGGAAAGGACCGCTCATCCCTCAGCTTGCGGCGCTCCCCCTCGAGGCCACGAACGATGGTCGGCGTCTGGTGCTGGCCGGCGCCCCGACGCAAGGCGTGACCGTCGCGGGGACCCTTGCCGCCCTCGAGGCCATCGATCTCCATCTTCCCGCGGAACACAAGCTCGGAGGGACCGCCGTCGACCTCGAGCTCGTCTTCTGGCTCAAGCATCCGCAGGCGGGGCGGATCGGCCTCAGCCTCTTGTTCCGCACCGGAGCCGCGAATGAAACCCTCACGCCGCTCATCAGCCGCCTCCCCGCCTCCGGAAGGTACGAGCGCGAGCTGCTGGGTGGAACGCTGGCCCTCCCCGCGCTGTTCCCTGCGGAGGACAAGCTCCTCGCGTACGTAGGCTCGGAGACCACGCCCCCGTGCACGAGCCCCATCCCGCGCCTGGTCGTGGCCCGCGTCGCCGAGCTCTCCCGCGAGCAGCTCGATGCCCTACGCAAGGCACTTCCGAGCACCTCACAACGCCCGACGCAGCCCCAGGGAACCCGCACCGTCGCGCTCTTCTCGCTCGCTGCAGCACCGGCCCCCACCGCATCGTCCCAAGCCGCCAAGGAGAATCAGCCATGAACCCGTCCACCCTATTTCGACTCTTGCTCCTCGCCGGTGCGTCGGGTTGCCTCGGTCTCGCCGCATGCCGCGAAGACGCGCAAGCCCCCGAAGCCAAGACGCTGGAGGTGGCCGTCACCGAGATGAAGAAAGAGGACGTGGTCATCTATCAGGACTTCGTCGGCACCGTGGACGGCATGGAGAACGCCGAGATCCGGGCGCGCGTCGCCGGCTACTTGGAGAAGGTCCACTACACGGAAGGGGCGCGCGTCAAAGCTGGTGAGATGCTGTTCACCATCGATCCCGTGCTGTCCCAGGCCGAGGTCAGGAAGTCTCGCGGCGACGTCGCGATGGGACAGGCTTCCCTCGCCAAGGCGCAGGCCGACGTCGATCGCTACACGCCGCTCGTCGCCACGAACGCCGTCAGTCGCGAGCAGTTGGACCATGCGCTCGCCCGCAAACAAGAGGCATCGGCGCAGATCCTCGCCGCCCAAGGTACCCTCGCGACGGCGCAGGCGAGCCTGAGCTTCACGCACGTCAAGGCGCCCATCGATGGCATCGTGGGCCTGCGCTCGGTGAGCGTGGGGACGTTGGTCGGTCAAACCGAGCCCACGCTCCTTACGACGATCTCGCAGCTCGACACCGTGCGCGTCCGGTTCCCGATCAGTGAACAGCTCTACCTCGAGCACGCTGCCCTGCTGAACCTGCTTGCCGGTCAAGGTGAACGAGAAGGACGCTTGGAGCTCGTCCTGGCCGACGGCTCGGTCTACCCGCATCGCGGCTACCTGGCGGTCGTGGATCGGGCGGTCAGCATCAGCACCGGTAGCATCACGCTCGAGGCGCGGTTCCCCAATTCCGATCTATTGCTCCGCCCAGGACAGTTCGCGCGCGTGCGCGCCCCCATCGGGCAGATCAAAGGTGCAATCGGCGTGCTTCAGCGCGCGATCATCGAGCGCCAAAGCATGCATGAGGTCCTCGTGCTCGGCGAGGGCAACAAGGTCGAGCGCAAGGCGGTCACGGTCGGCCCCAAGGTGGGGTCGTACTGGATCGTCGAGAAGGGCCTGGAACCCGGCGACAAGGTGCTCATCGAGGGGGTGCAGAAGGTCAAGCCCGGGATGGTCGTGCAGCCGCGCCCCGTCCCCGCCGATCCGATCTCCCCGCCGCCGCCCGGCATCTCGTTCGAGGTGCCCGCGCCCGCGGAGGAGGGCAGCGCGGAGACGGACGCCGTCGCGCCAGCCACCGACGGGACGCCGACCACCGCCCCCGAAGAGGAGAAGAAAGAGGCTGGTGAAGCGGCCAAGGACGACGCCAAGGCGGAGCCGGGGGCTGAGAAAGCCCCGACCAAGCCGGCACCCCGCCCCCGCAAGGCGCCCGCGCAGCCCGCAGCCACCGAAGGATCGAGGTAGATCATGGGAAATTTCTTCGTCCGACGGCCCATCGTCGCGATCGTGATCTCGATCGTGACGGTGCTCGCCGGTCTGGTGGCGATGATCTCGCTGCCCATCGCACAGTTTCCAGACATCGTGCCACCCGAGGTGAAGGTCAACACGACCTTCACGGGTGCCGACGCAGGGACCTTGGAGGGCGCCGTAGCCACGCCCATCGAGCAGAAGGTCAACGGCGTCGACAAGATGATCTACATGCGGTCGACGAGTGCCAACGACGGTCAGCTCGAGGTCCGCGTGACCTTCGAGCCCGGCACGAATCCCGACATGAACAACGTGCTCACCCAGAACCGGGTTGCGGAGGCGACCCCGGTGCTGCCCCAAGAGGTGCAGAAGATGGGTGTCACCGTGAAGAAAGCCATGGGCATGCCGTTCATGGTGATCTCGCTCGCGTCGCCCGGCGGCACGCTCGATGCCAACTTTCTCGGCAACTACGCCACGATCAACGTGATGGACAACCTGGCGCGCACGCCAGGCATCGGCGACGTCAAGAAGGTGGGTTCGTCCGACTACGCGCTGCGCGTGTGGCTCAAGCCCGATCATTTGTCCCGCTTGGGTCTGACGGTGAGCGACATCGCCAACGCGATCACCTCGCAGAGCACGGTGAACCCCGCCGGGCTCATCGGTGGCGAGCCCGCGCCTCCCGGTCAGGAGCTCACCTACTCGGTGCGAGCGCAGGGACGCTTGACGACGCCCGAAGAGTTCAAGGACATCATCGTCCGTGAGACTTCGGATGGCGCGATCGTTCGGCTGAGCGACGTGGCCCGCGTGGAGCTCGGCGTGGAGACGTACACGCAGATCGGACGGCTCAACGGCAAACCCGCGGCCGTCATCACGCTCTATCAGGCGCCCGGGTCCAACTCGCTCGCGCTCGCGGAGCAGATCCGCGAGACGATGGATCGCCTCGCCAAAGACTTCCCCGCAGACATGACCTACGAGGTCAGCCTCGACACGACCCTACCGATCGTCGCCAGCATCGAGGAGATCGAGCACACGTTGTTCGAAGCCGTCGTGCTCGTTCTCCTCGTCGTGTTCATCTTCTTGCAGAGTTGGCGCGCGACCCTCATTCCGTTGCTCACGGTCCCGGTCTCGCTGCTCGGCGCCTTCATCCTGTTTCCCGCCCTCGGATTCTCGATCAACACGCTGTCCTTGTTCGGCCTCGTGCTCGCGATCGGTCTCGTCGTCGACGATGCGATCGTCGTCGTCGAAGCCGTCGAACATCACATCGAGCACGGGCTCTCGCCAAGAGACGCCACCATCAAGGCGATGCAAGAGGTCTCTGGACCCGTCGTCGCGATCGCTCTGGTCTTGGCCGGCGTGTTCATCCCGGTCGCGTTCCTCGGTGGGATCACGGGCAGCATGTACAGGCAGTTCGCGCTGACGATCGCGCTCTCGGTGCTGTTCTCCGCGATCAACGCGCTGACGCTCAGCCCCGCCCTGTGCGCCATCCTCCTCAAGCCCCGCACGAAGTCCAATGGGTTGCTGGCGCGGTTCTTCGGAGGATTCAACCGCGGCTTCGATTGGGCGACCTCCAAGTACGTGGGCGTCACCAAGGGGCTGATCCGCAAGACGATCCTTGGCATCGGGCTGCTCTTGGCGTGCACCGGTGCCGCCGCCGGACTCGGTGGGACCGTGTCCTCCGGCTTCGTGCCAGAAGAAGACCAAGGGTACTTCTACGTCGACGTCCGCCTGCCGCCGCCCGCGTCCTTGCAACGCACCGACGAGATCGCGCGCCAGATCGACCAGATCATCGGCGAGACGGAGGGCGTCAAGACGTACAACACGATCGTCGGCTACAGCCTGCTTTCGAGTACCGTCGCGTCCTTCAACACCGCGTACTTCGTGCAGCTCGAGCCGTGGGAGGAACGCCACGGAGAAGAGCTCCACGCGAGCGCCATCATCCGACAGCTCAACCGCCGCTTCGCGGAGATCCCCTCCGCGCAGGTCATCGCCGTCGCACCGCCCGCGATTCCAGGCATCGGGACGGGTGGTGGCTACAGCTTCCTGCTGCAGGCACCGGGCTCGGCGACCAAAGAGGACCTCGGGAAGCAAACCCGCGCCCTGATCGAAGCCATCAAGGCTCGCCCCGAGATCGCGACCGCGATCACCCTGTTCGACTCCGACGTCCCCCAGATCTTCGTGAACGTCGACCGCGAGAAGATGATGCGCCAAGGCCTCGTGCCCGACGATGTCTACAGCACGCTGCAGACCTTCATGGGCGGCGCCTACGTCAACGACTTCAACCGATTCGGGCGTCAGTGGAAGGTCTACGTGAGCGCTGAACCCGAGTATCGCAACCGGATGGAGGAGATCGGGTCGTTCTTCGTGCGGAACCGCAATGGTGACATGGTGCCGCTGTCGTCGCTGACCTCCACCACGCCGATCGTCGGCCCCAACTACAACACGCGCTTCAACCTCCAGAGCAGCGCGGAGATCATGGGCCAGGGGGCGCCCGGCGTAGCCTCGGGAACCGTGCTCGACATCTTGCAAGAGGTGGCCGATGAGACGCTCCCGGAAGGCTGGAAGATCACCTGGAACAACATGAGCTATCAGGAGCACAAGGCTCCGCCGTCCGGCCCCGTGTTCGCTCTGGCCGTGCTCTTCGTGTTCCTCATCCTCGCCGCCCAGTACGAGAGTTGGTCGCTCCCCTTCAGCGTTCTGCTCGTCGTGCCGGCTGGCGTCGCCGGGGCGATGCTCGCCCTCATCATCGAGCACATCCCGTTCGACGTCTTCGGACAGGTCGGCCTCATGATGCTCGTAGGCCTCTCGGCCAAGAACGCGATCCTCATCGTCGAGTTCGCGAAGATCGAACACGAACAAGGTAAGGGCATCGTCGAGGCGGCCCTCAACGCGGCTCGCCTTCGCCTCCGACCGATCCTGATGACGGCCTTCGCCTTCATCTTCGGCTGCGTTCCGCTGCTCACCGCGAGCGGAGCCGGAGCAGCCTCGCGCGTGAGCATGGGCGTCGTCGTCGTGTTCGGCAGCTTGGCCGCGACGTTCATCGGGATCTTCCTGACGCCCGCGCTCTTCGTCATGGTCCAGTCGCTCGTCGAACGGTTCGGAGGTAAGCCCCCCGTTCCGCCGCCGCCCGCTCCCACCAACGCCACCGACTTCGCAGGAGAACACGCGTGACACGACTCCGTAGCGGGCCGAGATCCTCGAGCCGTTCCATCACCCCCCGCGCGCTCGCGGCCGCGATCCTCCTCGCGGTCTCGGGTGTCGGGTGTGCCATTGGCCCCAACAACAAGGCTCCCGAGGTCGAGGCGCCAGAGAACTATCGCGGCGACGACAAACCTTCCGAGCAGTCCTTCGCGGACCTGCCGTGGTGGGAGGTCTATCGCGATCCCACGCTCTTCCTTTTGCTCAAGTCCGCGACGGAGAAGAACTACGATCTCCGCATCGCGCTCGAGCGCGTGCAGATCGCCCGGCAGAGCCATCGCGCAGCCGCGTGGGCGCTCGCACCCACGATCTGGGCGAACGGTGGTATCGGCGATGGGGTGGGGTCACTGACGATCCCTGGCCCCTACCCTCCGCAAGACCTCGACGGCCGCTTCGGGATCGGTGCCGGCGTCTCGTGGGAGCCCGACGTCTGGGGCCGTCTGCGTCGCCTGTCCCAGGTGGCCAAGCATCGCTTCGAGGCCGCCGACGAAGACCGGCGTGGCGTCTACATCACGCTCGTCGGAGACGTCGCCGATCTCTATTTCTCGCTCTCGGCCATCGATCAGCAGCTCCAGTACGCGACCCAGGCGGTCACGACCCGCCGCGACACGCTGGCCCTGTTCGAGCAGCGCGCTTCAGGAGGCGTCGGCAACGACCTCGAAGTCGCGCGCGCCCAGGCGAGCCTCCAGCAGGCCGTCTCCGCGGTCGTGGAGTTGGACCTCACGCGGATCACCAACGAGAACGCCCTGAACTATCTCTTGGCGCGTCGGCCCGGTCCCATCGAGAACCGCACACCTCTGGGCGGCCTCACCCAACCTCCGCAGATCCCTGCGGGCCTACCGTCCACGCTCCTCAAACGGCGCCCCGACATCCGCGCGTCCGAGCAGCAACTCCTCGCCGCCAACGCCCGCATCGGCGCCGAGATGGCCGACTTCTTCCCCAAGTTCGAGCTGACCGCGTTCTTGGGCGTGGCGAGCCCCGATCTTCAGGAAGCGCGGATGCTCTACGCCGGCGCGGGATTGTTCTCGTGGACGATGCCCTTCCTGGGCGGGGAACGTGAGCGTGCCGAATACGAGGCCGCCAAGTCGGCGTTCAAGGCCGCCGTCGCGGAGTACGAACGTACGGTACTCAACGCGTTTCGCGAGGTCGCCGACGCGCTCGCCTTCATCGAGACCTTGCGGCAGCAACGCGAGGCCGTGCAGGCGGTCGTCACGGCCTTGGAGACGGCCGAACGCCTCGCGGTCGAGCGCTACCGCGGTGGCGTCGCCGACTACCTGGACGTCTTGACCGTTCAAGAGCAGCTGCTGATCTCGCAGCTGCGGCTCTCCTCGCTCACGGGCCAACAGCTCAGCGCCGTATCCCGCCTCTATCGCAACCTCGGGGGTGGATGGCCCATCGAGGACGAGGAAGAAGAGGACGAGAAGAAGCGCAAGAAAAAGAAGAAGGGCTGAGGCCCTCCTGGGGAGGCGCGTTCCGAACCGATCGTGCCTCCCCCGACAATCAATACCGCTCGGCGATGTATCGCATCGGGTGATCGATGGGTTCGTAGCGGCCGATCTTCCGCTTGGGGAACTCGACGTCGGGCGATGGCAGCCCCTCGTAGGGGATCTGCGACAGCAGGTGATGGATCACGTTGAGACGTACCCGCCGCTTGTCCTCGGAACGCGCGACGAACCACGGTGCCCAGTCCGTGTCCGTCGCGACGAGCATCTCGTCCCGGGCCTTCGTGTACTCATCCCACCGATCGAACGACTTGAGGTCCATCGGTGAGAGCTTCCAAAGCTTGCGCCCGTCGTCCACGCGGTCTTTGAGTCGCCGCTCTTGCTCTTCCGGGCTGACCTCGAGCCAGTACTTGAGCAGCACCACGCCCGACTTCACGATGGCGTGCTCGAACTGCGGCGTCACCCGGAGGAACTCGGTCGCCTGCTCCTCCGAGCAGAACCCCATCACCCGCTCCACCCCCGCGCGGTTGTACCAGCTGCGATCGAAGATCACGATCTCACCGGCGGCCGGGAGGTGGCGGACGTAGCGTTGGATGTACATCTGGGACTTCTCGCGCTCCGTGGGCGCGGGCAGGGCGATCACCCGGAACACACGTGGGCTGACCCGCTCCGTGATCGCCTTGATCGTCCCGCCCTTTCCGGCCCCATCGCGTCCCTCGAACACGATGCACACCTTGAGTCCCTGGTCGACCACCCACCGTTGCAGCGCCACGAGCTCCACGTGAAGGCGACGCAGCTCGTGCTCGTATGCCTTCCGCTTGAGCGCTTCCCCCTCCCCGGGTGGCGCCGATTCCCGGTCGCTGGTTTGGACCTCCTCATGGCGGTCCTTCTTGTCCTTCTTCTTCTTTTTCTTGTCGCCCATGTCGAGCGTGGATGCTCTCGCGATCCGCCCACCCCGTGTCAAGAAAAGCGCTCTATGCGGCGTCCATGCGTGCTGGAGAGTCCCGCACCCATCGCCCGACGACCTCTGCCAGAACAGTGCGCTCGATCGGCTTCGCGATGAAGTCGTTCATACCGACCGCGAGACATTTCTCGCGCTCGCCCGAGAGCGCATGGGCGGTGGCCGCGATGATCGGTGTTGCACCGTGCGGTTCCGGAAGGCGGCGAATCACCCGCGTCGCCTCGTAGCCGTCCATCACCGGCATGTCGCAATCCATCATGATCGCGAGGTACCGATGCGCCCTTGCTCGGTCCACCCCTTCGCGCCCATTCGACGCGATGTCCGTGGCGTACCCGAGCTGCTTGAGCATCTGCCGCATCACCATCTGATTGACGGGATTGTCCTCGACGACGAGGATCTTGGCCTCGCTCGGATCCACGGATTCGTTCGACGTCACGAGTTCGCCGGAGATCTCCTGAAGTCCCTGCCTGATTGCCAACAAAGGATCTCCGTTTGCCGGTGCCGATTGCGGCATCACCTGCGATACCTGGGACTCCGCCGTGAGCGGACCCCATGGATCACGGCTCGGCGGGACGGAGAACGCCGTACTCAACGGCTCCCGGGGTTCGTCCACGCTCGCGCTCCACGGATCTCGGCTCGCGGCTGCTGCGAACGACATGGCCCCGGGATCGAGGGCGTCGTTCGAACGCAGCGCCCAGGGGTCACGTGCGATGGTCGGCGAGAATGTCGGACTCCGGAGCCCTTCGTCCCGGCCCGTCGCCGTGTCCTCGCGCAGCGTCACTCCGAGCACGCGGGGGACGCCTTGGGTCACCTCCATACAGAGCTCGATGCGATGACGCGTCGCCTGATCATCCCACTGACGCAGCATCGGAAGTGCGATGCGAGACTCTGGCAGCGCCGGCTGGATCGTCACGGGGCCGTCCCGCCCACTCCCAGCATACGTCTCGGCGGCCTGCCCACGGCCGTGGACTCGGTCGCGCCCGTGGAGCGCCGTGCGAAGCTCCGCGATCCTCCGCTCCGTGGCCGCGGTCAAACCGAGCAGCACGACCGCCGCCCCGGCGAGCCACGCATCGAGCATGATCACGGCGCCGATACCCAGCGTCGCCGCGAGCGCGAAGAGGCCAACGACTTCGCGCCCGAAACCCGTCTTGGGGGCTCTCATGGTCGCCAACATCGTCGCGTGAATTCCAGGCTTTACATTCAGCCCCAAACCCGGACGGTCGACACCGCGCTCCATCCGGGCCCCGAGGGCGCTTTCCCATCGCAGCGCACCGGATCCGCGCGCCTAGGTTCGCATTCGGTTCTCCATCGTCCTCGGGGTTCGAGCTCGGAACGGATCGCCCCGCGGCGTCCCCTCCGCTCCCGGAGGCCTCAGATGAAGCTGAGGTGCGCCGGAGGTGCACCTCCTGGACGTCGCAGCTCGACGATACCCTTGCGTTGGGCATCGAGAACCTCGTTCACCTTGTGCTGCAGGCACAGCGAACCGCACATCTTCTGGGCATTGAACTCTGGTGAGGCGAGGTAGTTCATCACCTCCCAATACCGATCGCTCTCCCAGATCTCTTTGAACCGCTGCTCGCAAATATTCCCGATGTGAAACTTCTTGTACTTCTCGTTGAAGAGCATCCCACATGGAGCAACGAGTCCCGATCCCGAGAGCTGGATCATGAACGGAGGCCCGTAGCATCGCTGATAGCTGCGAACGCCTTCCGCCTGAATCTTGGACCACTTGACGACCACGCGATAGTTGCCCTCGGAACAGGCCTCGGCCGCCCTCAGGTCCTCGTAGAGGGCCTGATACCCGCCGTAGTCCACCCCGAGCTCGCCATCTTCGCTATCGGAGCAATGTTTGAGTACGAGATAGTCCGGGCGCAGCTCGCGACCCAAACGTGCGAGCGGAAGGATCTGGTCGCCGTAACTCGGCATGACGACCATTTGCATCCCAATCGTGACCGGCAGGCCCCGCCGCGCCTTGATCTCGACCATGTCACGAATATTCTGACAGACTCGGTCGAACCACTCAGGGCGCACGCCCATGATCTGTGCGTAGCGATCACGCTCCCCCGCGGAGATGTTCACCCGCAGGTACGTCAGATGCGGCAGGATCTCCTCGAGACGGAGCTTGGTCAGCGCCAGGCCGTTCGTTCCCACGGCCATCGACAGCCCGAGCTCCGACCCGCGCCGCACAGTGTCCGCAAAAACCGGCGAGATCGTGCTCTCGCCGTCCGAGACGAGGCTGATGCCCTTGACACCGATCTCTGCGCAATCCTCCAGGAAACGAAAGATGACGTCTCTGTCGATGACTTTGCGATCGTTTTCCTGCAGCATCGCATAGCAATATTCGCACCCATAATTACACGCACGAGTCAGCGCCATGTCGATGGTAATGGGGGCGATTCGCTCACCCCGCTCCCACGCTTGCACACGATCGAGGTGCCACGCGATCTTCGTGCCATCGAGAATGAGCTGGGTATGATCGGTCATCGTCGAGGTCACGACTTGCCTGCCCTTTCTTGCGGAACGACCGCCAATCGCCGCTTGGCGTTGCGATCGCGATGCTCCTCCACGAACACCTCCAAACGCGACTCCACGCGCCCCCTGCAATAGCGCTCGAGTGCCATGAGCAATCCAGGCAACGCAGCGCGTTCGATGGTCGGAGCGGGGACGACGACCAGCCGAATGAGAAACTGGAGGTCGACGAACGCGATTGCGTGTTCGCCCAGCCCCTGCTCGCCGCAGAAGTCGCGGATGGCGGTCTCCAGCGTCCCTCGGCGCGATTCATCGCTGCGTGACGCCCACTGCGCCGAAGGCCCCGCATCGTAGCGGTTCGAGGTTCCCGTCTGGTACCCTGCGGCGACGGCCGCCTCGCGCACGAGATGCTGCAACACGGCGAACGCCGCGTCGATCGATTCCGGGAGCACGATACCGGAGCAGGGGCGCGGCCCCGCACCTCGCAGGCTGGACTCGAGGCGTTGCACGGCGTGATCCCGAACTTCGGGAAGCGGCATGCCTTCGCACACCTCGCAGAGCGCTTCCATGAGGCGTTGCGCATCGGCATGGGGCGCCCCTTCGAAGCCTGCTCGCGTGACACGATCCTGTCCATCGACGAGGAAGGCGAGCGAAACTCCGTGCAGCACGGCGACGCCGCGGCGGAGCTGCGGACGAGCTTCTGGCAGGGTGTGGAACCTGGCGTTTGGGACCCGCTGCGTCAGCGCGTTGCGATAGGGGTTCCGCAAGCGCGACGGAAACTCATCGACGCGAGGTCGATCGAGGGTCTCGACAGTCACCGTGCACCGGCCAAGCCGAGGTGACTCCACCTGCACAACCGAGGCGTCGGCGGGCGACGCCGTCGTTGCCCACGAAGACTGCGCCGCGGACGGTGACTCCAAACGCGCGACCGAGGCGTCGACGGGCTCCGGAAGGCGCAGGCCCGAGACGACGAAACACAACTCCTCGGCGCGAGCCTCGATCGCGGGAGCACCGTATCGGGCGAGCAGCGTCTCGAGCACGACGACATCGATCGCATCGAGCTGAGGTCGGCGAATTCGAAGTCCCAGCGCCCCCCGACCGGCCGTCGCTGCGGCGTCGAGCAGGTTACGGACGCTCCGCGTCGGGTCTTCGTCGGGAACCCAGAGCGCGAGCGTCGGGTCGTCCACACCAAAGCCCCGCAAGTTGGTGACGAGCCGCTGCGCATACAGTTCAACGAGCTCGGCGTAGTCGAGGTATGCCACGGAAGCATCCGACGTCGGCAGGGGCGTGCTCATCGGCGGTAGAACTCCTGGATCGTCGTCGCAACCCGGTCGATGTCCTCGGCGGAGAGAAACTGATGGATCGGCAGCGAGAGAATCCGCGCAGCCTGCCTCTCCGTGACCGGAAAGGCGCCCCGGCCATAACCGAGCCCGTTCGCGGCGGGCTGCAGGTGAATCGGCGTAGGGTAGTGGATGCTCGTCTCGATGCCATGATCGAGCAACCACGTTCGGAGCTCGTCTCTACGGTCGACGTGTACGACGAACGTGTGGAACGTGTCGAAGCGTCCGTCGTCCGCCAATTCCACGGGCGGCGTCTCGACATAGCGTGGGTCGAGGAGACCTGCATAGCGGGCCGCGTTGCTCCGACGCGCCTCGATCACGGTGTCTAGGCGTTCGAGGCGAAACTGCAGGATGGTCGCCTGAACCGCGTCCAACCGCGTGACGCGACCCCAGCGGACAACGGTATCGCGGTCCGCGAGCCCATTGTTTCGCAGCTGCGATACGCGATGGGCGAGCTCCTCGTCACTCGTGACCACGAACCCCGCATCACCACAAGCGTTGAGGTTCTTGAGCGGGTGCGCTGAGAAGCACCCCGCGCAACCGAACGCGCCCGCGTGCGTCCCCTGGAACGTGGAACCGAAGGCTTGTGCGGCGTCTTCGATCGTCAGCAAGCCATGTTCGCCCGCGATTTTCGAGAGCTCATCCATTTGGGCGATTCGCCCCCCGAGGTGCACGGGTAGCAACGCCCGGGTCTTCGCCGAGATCGCTCGCCTCACCGCCGCTGGGTCCATCGTTCGATCATCGAGGACATCGACGAACACGGGAGTCGCGCCCACGGCCACGACCGCAGCCGTCGTTGCGACGAACGAGTTCGGAACCGTGATCACCTCATCCCCCGGACCGATACCGAGCGCCTCGAACACGAGGATCAGCGCATCGGTTCCCGACCCAACCCCCACGGCGCGGGCAACCCCGCAGCATTTGGCCAACGCGCTCTCGAGCGCCTCCACGCGAGTCGAGCCGATCCATTGCCCCGTTGCCAGGCACTCCGCGATCCTTGGTTCGAGCTCGGCGCGCTCTGTCTCGTATTGCTTCGCGAGGTCGACGTAGCGAATCGTGGATATCATTGCCCGTAGAACCCCGCGACGGTATCCACCACGTAGCGTCGCTCCTCCCGGGAGAGGTGCTGGTCGCAAGGGAAGGTAATGAGCGATGCAGCTTGCTCGTCCGCGACGGGGAAGTCACCCAGAGAGTATCCGAGATGCGCCAATCCACGTTGACGATAGAGTGGTATGGGATAGTGAACTTTGGCTTCGATCCCCTGCTTTTGGCAGTATGCAAGGAGTTCGTCGCGTCGCTGCGCGAACACCATGTAGAGATGGAAGACACTCCTGCAGCCCTTGCGGCGCGTGGGTACGCGTAGTTGTGGGATCTTCGCAAACTCACGGTCGTAGAAGGACGCGCTCTCGATGCGTTTCTCCGTGATCGCGTCTGCGCTTCCGATGAGCCAGCTCCCCACCACGGCTTGGAGCGTGTCGAGGCGCGAGTTGTACCCGAACATCGCGATCTCGTCACGGTTGGCCATCCCGTGGTTTCGAAGCAGCCGAAGCTTCGCCGCCAGGTCGCCGTCGTCGGTGACGATCATCCCACCGTCCCCCCAGACGTTGAGGTTCTTGAGCGGGTGCAGGGAGAACGCCGCCGCGAGGCCCCAGGTACCCGCGCGGCGGCCCTCGAAGTCCGCCAAGATCGCTTGGCAGGCGTCCTCCACCACGAAGAGGTCATTGGCGCTCGCCAGCGCGCAAAGGCGCGGCATGTTCACCATGTTGCCGGCGTAGTGAACGGGGACGACTGCCTTCGTCCGCGGGGTAATCCTTCGCTCGACGGCGCCGACATCCATGCAGAACGATTCGTCGCAGTCCACGAACACAGGGGTCGCGCCAATCTCGTGGATCGCCCCGGCGGTGGCGATGAAGGTGTTCGCCGCGGTGATGACTTCGTCGCCGCGCCCGACCCCCGCGGCGACGAGCGAGAGCTTGATCGCGTCCGTCCCCGAGCCCACCCCGATTGCGAAGCGGGTCCCGATGAGCGCCGCGAACTCGCCCTCGAAGCGCGAGAGCGCCGCTCCAAGCGTGAAGTCTCCGCTCTGGACGAGCGCCTTCACCTGTGCGAGGAGCTCATCAATCGCTTCGAACTGCTGCGGAAGGTACGAATAGCGCACATGCATGGGTGACTCCGCCTAAAAAGGCCCGCGAAAGCTCGGATGAGGTACGTCGGACGGCATGTTGTCGCGTGCGATCGCCAGCGTCTCGCACACGTTGGCCAGCGTGGTGGGTTCCACGCCGATCGTCTCCCCGACGATCTGCGCGATCTGGGGCGACCGAGGATAGTAGTGCGCCGCCAAACTGCGGCTCGACGGCGTCGGATGATCGGGCAGCGCGATCCGGCGCGGCGGCTGACGCATCGCGTCGAAGGCGACCTCGCAAACCTGCGCCGCAATCTCTGCCCCGAGCCCAAGTGTCCGGTGACCGATCTCGACGACGATCAATCGCCCGGTCCGCCGCACGGACGCCGCGATTTCGGCGACCCGAAGCGGCGCGGCGACGCGAAGGTCGAACAGATCGACCGCGACCCCGGCCTCCGCTAAAGCATCCACCGCTTGAAGCGTCTCGAGCGTCATGTACGACGACGCCACGACCGTCGCCCGGTCCCCCGAGCGCAACAACCGGGGACCGACGGCGTCCAAATCCGGGACCTCGTCGTGGACTTCGCCGAGGGCGTAGTGAACCCAGCGGTGCTCGATCATGATGACGGGGTTGTCATCCGCGACTGCTGCCAGGAGCAGCATCTTTGCGTCGGCCGTCGTCGCCGGCAACACGACCTTGAGGCCAGGAACGCCGGCAAACATCGAAACGAGCGCCTGCGAGTGCGAGGGACCTTGTCCCCAACCCCGGCCAACCACGAGCCGGACCACGAGCGGCACGCGGTGCTTTCCCGCAGACACGTAGTGCAGCTTGGCCGCGTTGTTGACCAGCTGCTCCACGGCGAGCAATGCAAACTCCAGGCGCTGATGGATCAAGATCGGCCGCTGCCCCAAGAGCGCCGCGCCGATCGCCATACCGGTCCAACCGTTCTCGGAGATCGGCATCTCCATGACGCGCTTGGGCCCGAATCTCTCCACGAGCCCTTGCGTGGTCCCAAAGATCCGCTTGGGATCGTTCACCCCTTCGCCCATCACGACGACGTTGGGATCACGCTCCAAGGCCTCTGCGGTCGCGTCACGGATCGCATCGGCCGCTGTCATGATGCGCGGTTGCGCTGCTGCCTTCGCGGGATTCACGGGCGAGCCTCCAAGGAAGCGACCGAAGCGGCAAAGACATGATCACCGAGTGTCGTCGGCGACGGTGACGGGCCGGAGCGTGCCGCCCGAAAGGCAACCTCGATTTCCAATGCGATCTCCGCGCGCATCGTCTCCTCGGCCTCGGGCGAGAGGAGCTCATCCATCGACAAGCGATCGCGCAAGACTCCCAAGGGGCAGCGGGCAGTCCACGACGAAACCTCGAGCGGCGGCCGATAGCCAAGGTCGTCATCGACGTTGGGTCCACAGTGTTCGAGCGTTCGGTAAGTGTCGGCGACGATGAGCGACGGACCACCACCGGCCCGCGCACGGTCCACGCATTGCCGCATCGTCCGAGCGACCTCCACCACGTCGTTTCCATCGATATGGACGCTGAGCATGTCGTGGGCGAGACCAAGCTTCGAAAGGTCGCGAGCCGGCTGCCGCTCATCGATGCGCGTGTACACCGAATAGAGGTTGTTCTCGACGAAGAAGATCACGGGCAGTGCGTGGAGCGACGCAAAGTTCATACACTCGTGCATCGCACCCTCTTCGACCGCCCCATCCCCCGAGAACGCCACGACCACCTTCGACTCGGCGCGTTGGGAGATCGCCAACGCGGCGCCCACGGCCAGCGGCAAGTTGCTTCCGACGATCGGGACGCTCGCGAGCACTCCCGCGGCATCATCGAAGAGGTGCATGGACCCACCTCGGCCACCACAACAGCCTGAGGCTCGGCCGTGGAGTTCGGCGATCATCGCGGTCAGGTCCCCTCCTTTGGCGAGATAGTGACCGTGGCAGCGATGCGTACTCACGACGAGATCGTCCCGGAGCAGGGGAGCGCATGCCCCCACCGCGGTGGCCTCCTGTCCGATCGATAGATGTACGGGACAACGCATCTCGCCTTCCGTATAGACCCGCGCGATCTCCTCCTCGATCAGGCGAATGCGAAGCATCGAGCGAAACAAACCGATCGACCTGAGGTTCTCGGTGCCAGCCGCCATACTCACCTCAGTGCAACTCGACCTGTTTCATCCGACGAATATTGTAGTAGATGGGGTTGTCCATCGCGTCGGGGACGCGGCCCTCGGCGAACGCGGAAACCAGCTCTGCGACCGCGTCATCGATGGTGAAGCGCGGTTCGAACCCAAGCCTCCGCCTCATCTTGTCTGAGGAGACGTGGTACGAGCGCCTGTCATCAGTATCCAGGATCTCGAGCGGGATATCGCCACCGAGGTTGCGGTTCACGATACTAGCGAGTTCGAGGACTGTGCGGTTCTCGAACCCTGCATTGAAGATCTCGCCATCGACGACCTCCGAGGGCTGCTGTAGCAAATTTGCGTAAAGCTCCACCATATCGCGGATATGGATATTCGGGCGAAGCTGCGTGCCCCCAAACACCTTCAAGATCCGATTGTGGTACGCGTGATTGGTGAGGATGTTGACCACGAGGTCGAGCCGCAGGCGCCGGCCGTATCCGCACACGGTCGAAGGGCGCACGATGACGGTCTCGAAGCCCGGGCTGCGCGCGGCAACGAGCAGAGTTTCACACTCGGCCTTGTACTTCGAGTAGTCGGTCAGTGGCGCGAGGGGAATCTCTTCGGTGACGTTAGGTTCGCTCCGCACGCCGTAGACGCTGGAGGAGGACGCGTAGATGAATCGCCGGACCCCACCACTCTTGGCCGCTCGAACGAGCGGGTCGAACGCATCGTAGTTGATCGACCGTCCAAGCTCCGGATCCAGGTCGTACGACGGATCGTTCGAAATGCACGCGAGGTGGATGACGGCGTTGGCCCCGGCCATCACCTCTCGCACCAAGGCGACGTCGCGAATGTCCCCCTTCCACTGCTCGAGGCGATCGCAGGACTCCGCCGCAAACACGTCCTCGCCGTAGAGGTAGAGATCGAGCACGCGAACGCGATACCCGAGCCCGAGCAGGTGCGGCACGAGCTCCGAACCCACGTAGCCCGCTCCCCCTGTGACGACGACGGTGGGTGTCCGGAGTGCCGTCACGTGGCGCCCCCTTCCTCGAGCGAGAGCTCTCTCACCCTGGCCGTTGCGCGCCGCAGCCAGCCCGTGGTCAGGTGACCGATGAGCGCGTGCATCGACTCGACGAGGCCATAGTCGTTGGAGGGGAGATGCACGGGAAAGTCGCACAATCCGAGCGCCTTGCCGCCCGAGAAGCCAAGCCATCCGATGGTCGTCATCCCGAGGCTGCGAGCAGTCTCCAGGGCCATGACGACGTTGGGAGAGTTCCCGCTGGCGCTAATCACGAGCAAGACGTCTTTGCGTCCTGCTCTTCCCTTGAGCCGCTCCGCGAACACACACTCGTACGATTCATCATTGGCCCAAGCGGTTAGAGCGGCGACGTTGTCGACGAGGGAGGTCACTTGGAACCGCTTCTCCACCTTCCGCGGATCCGCGCCGATGGCCGTCTTCTCGAGATCACACGCGAAGTGACTCGCAAGCGATGCGCTGCCGCCGTTTCCAACGATGTAGACCTTGTATCCGAGGCGATAGGCCTCGAGCAAAGCACCGTTGGCGGCGACGACCTGTTGGGACGGAAACTGATCCATGAGCTCGGAAAACGAATCGAGATAGTTCTCGACGAAGAGATCGAGCTCGGGCGGTTCGGGGCGCGGTTTCACGATCATGACGCTTGTTCCGTTCCTGAGGGTGGTGGACCAAAAACTCCGGCGAGGAACGCCTCGCGCGCCGCAGCGAGCCGCTCGGGGCTGTCGACGGCGCACCGATAGCCTTGGACGATCTGCGAATACAAATGCCCGGCGGCGGCGAACCCCGGGAACACATCGCGTGGGAGGTCGAGCGGTCGCGCGCTCGGGAGCGCAGCGAGTGCGGGAGGCGAAAGCACGCAGATACCCGAGAACGCAAACGGATCACCGTCATGCGGACCGAGTGGATGCTCCGGACGCTCTTCGAAGCGACGGATCCAGCCGTCTTCGCCGATCCAGGCGCGACTGTTGGACCGCTGGCGGCGGTGAACGAGTGCAGTCGCCGCGGCGCCCGAACTCCGGTGCGCGGAAATGAGCCGGTCGAGCGGGTGTTCGGTCAGAATGTCGCCGTAGTGGACCAGCAGCTCCGCGTCGTCGTCTCCGAGCGACGCGGCGAGATCGGCAGCCGTACCTGCGGTGCCGCGAAGGCTCGGCTCGTGGAGGTAGTGCAGTTCGACACCGAACCTCCTCCCATCCCCCAGCAGCTCCACGAAGTCCTCGACACGATAGTGGAGATTGATCCAGACCCTACGGACGTGGTGGCGTGCGAGTCGAATGAGGATGTGCTCAACGATGCTGGCATCGCCGACGCGCAATAGTGGTTTAGCGGCCGTTTCACACAGCGATCCCAAGCGCCGGCCATACCCTCCGCACAAGACGAGCGCGTTCACGGCGGAGCGCCTCCCACAATCCACGCCGCGGCTTCCCTCAGGCCGTCGCAAGCGTGGTCCGAACGGATCGGAGTATCGTCCGCGCCGATGATCGGAGGATCCCCGTGGCGTCCCGTCCTCGTCCAGACCGTGCGGCATCCCGCGCGAGCGCCCGCCGTGATGTCTGAACCACGATCACCGACCATGAAACTGGCGGTGGGAGAGATCTCGAGCTCGCGGCAGGCTGCGTGAATGAGACCAGGATTCGGCTTTCTGCAGTCACAGATGCAGCGATACGCGGTATCATCGGCGTGCGGATGGTGAGGGCAGAAATAGAAACCATCGAGGCGGGGTGCACCACGGGTCACGAGTGCCGCCTCGATGGCGCGCTGCCCCTCGACGACATCCACCACCGTGGCCAACCCTCGCGCGACCACGGCCTGATTGGAAACGGTCACGAGCAAGTAGCCCGCTGCCTTGAGAAGGCATAGGCCATCGACCACCCCGGGCAAGATCTCGAACCCATCGCGCGTACCCGTGATTCCTCGGTCCTCCACCAGGACGCCGTCTCGGTCGAGAAACACCGCAGCTTTCATCCGCACTCGCTCCTCGTCCGCATGAGATCATCGAGCTGCGTCAACAAGGCTTCTTTGCGAATCGAAGCGTGGTTTCCCATGTAAGACACGGCTTGCGCACCGGCCAAGTTCGCGAGCACATTCACGGCGTCGGGCTGCAACCCCGCGCAGACCGCCGCCGATGACAATGCGAGCACCGCATCTCCGGCGCCGACGCGCTCTACGACGGACTTCGCGAAGGCGGGGCACTCGTATTCCCCTTCCTTCGTGTGCAGCAGTGTTCCCGAAGCCCCGCGCGTCGCCATGACCGCCTGCCCGCGGATGCGCTCCCGCGCCCGTCGGAGCAGCATGACGAGATCGCCGTGTGCATCGCGAGCATCCAGGCGAAGCTCGCCTTCGTGCAGACAGGCGTAGTCCGCCCTCGGGTATTTCGATAGTGTATTGTAGCCTCCATTGTCGGCATTGAGCTGTGTGTTCAATGCGAGAAACGTGGCTAGACCCGTAAGTTCCTCCACCTGGCGGCGATGGATCAAGCCATGACCGTAATCCGCGACCACCACGAGATCGCACTCACTCGTCGTCCTGCGGAGCCCCTCGCTGAAGGCATCGGCGGCGGCTTCACTCAGCGCCGAGGTCTCCATGCGATACACGCCGAGCATCTTGGCCTTACTGTAGGAATCGAGGTAGCGCCGCTTCACGATCGTGGGGGATGCGGGCTTCGTGATGAACGTGGGACGAATGTTGGGATGCAGGCTCGCGCGCACGAACGTCTCGCGGCGGTCGAACTCACCAAGGGCGGTCAAGAGGCGCACCTCACCGCAGAACTCCGCCATGTGATTCGCGATGGCTAGAGCTCCGCCCGCTTGTTCCTCACAGTGAAGGAAGCGCGTGACCAGCATGGGTTCTTTTCCCGACTTACCCACCGAGTCACAGTACGCATATTCATCGACGATGGCCTCACCGACCACAGTCACGCGTATCGCAAGCATGGATTCAAGGCCCCGGCGGACCTCAGCGGCATCGAAGTTCCACGCGCGATTACGCCGCATCATTCCGCCCCAGTTGCGTGAACCACGTCTTCGTGGCTACGGCGATCGACTCCGGCGTCCACACCGGGGCATCCTTCCAAGCCTGGATCTGCGCTAGTAGGCGCTCGATCCCAGCGGAGATCGAGACCTCGGCCCGCCACCCAAGGACGTTTGCGATACGGTCGATAGAAGCGTGCGTGCAATCCGGCTCGCCCGGACGCTTGGGAATGTGCGTCCGGTCTCCTCCGAGGATCTCGGCGATCTGCAACACCGACACCGGCTCTCCGGTCCCCACATTGAGCACGGCACCCTCCGTGGCGGACCCCGCTGCGCGGATGAATGCTTCGACCACGTCGGAAACGTACACGAAGTCGCGACGCTGCGAGCCGTCGCCAACGATGGTGAGCGGAGCGCCGGCAAGTTTCTGCGCGAGGAACACACCGAACATGGCACCGTAGGTGCCTCCGGTGCGGGAACGCGGCCCGTAGACGTTGAAGAGCCGCAACGAAACGACTGGGAGCCCATACACGCGGCCCCAGTGCAGCACGGCTTGTTCACCGACGTACTTCGTCAATGCATACGGATATTCCGGCCGGCAAGGAGCCGTCTCAGGAGTTGGGTACGTCTCGGGAATCCCGTAGCACGACGACGATGCGGCGTAGACGAACCGGCGCGCGCCTGCGCGCGCGGCCGCGTCCAACACCGAGAAGGTTCCGGAGACGTTCGCTCCCGCATAGTCGAGTGGGCGCTCGATCGAAGGCACGATGTCGGCCAACGCGGCCAGGTGAAACACCCAGTCTACGCCATCGAAGAGCCCGGCGAGCGATTCTGATTGACTCACGTCGACCGTGTGGACACGCAATGAAGGATGCTTCTCGACTGCGGACAGGTTGCGGTGCGTTCCCGAGCTGAAATTGTCGAGCGCATGGACTTCGCAACCGTCGCGTAGGAGACGCTCCACCAGATGGCTGCCAATGAAACCGGCGCCCCCCGTGACGATCACTTTGCGCACCGGACCCCTTATAAGGAGAGTTTTTGCCCGAGGAGCGGTCTAATTCGGGCCTTGAGTCCCAGAGAAGAGACGCCACATAGGTAGTCCCGACGCGGACTCCCGAGTGCGCGTTTCTATCGATCCCTGGACCGATTCCGACCACGCAGGGCGCAGCTCTGCGCGGTAGGTTGCCTCCGACGTTCGAGGTGCACACCCACTCATGTCGCCCGATCACATCCATGACCGACGTGCCCGGCGCGCCGATGCGCACACCCACCGCGACTCGACCAGGTTCTTCCTTCGCGACGCATGAGGGACGGGATGCACGCACATCATCCGGGAGCGCTCAAGCTGCTCGGACCCGCGCAGCTGCGAGATGCTCTCGGGACAACCCCTCCGCTCACATCATCCGCGGCGTTGCGCCGAGCGCTCGATGCGTATTCCGAGCACCCGAGCACCGTCTTCTTCGTGGCCAAGAAGGCGTACTTCAACCAGATTCGGATGAGCGTCGCGCTTCGTCGGCGGGGTTGGACGACGGTCGCAGTCGTGCTCGATCCCCTGCTGGAAGCCCACAATCACGGATTCTTCGACGCCGTCGTCCCGGCACACCTGGTCGATGTGCTCGAATGGTGGTCCAAGAGTTCTGGCGCCCTCATCCATACGCAGGGATGGCTGTTCCGTTACCATATCCCCGTACTCTTCGAAGCTTACAAACCGCCGAAGTCTTATCAGATCGTGGAGTTCATGGATCTCAATCGATTCATGTTCCCATTGGCTGATTTGGATAGCTTACTTCCGCATATGCGGGCGATGTGGGGAGACGACTGCGAGAGCAATCACCGCACTCAGATCGCTTGCGAGCAGTACCTCGCCGACAACAGCGACGGGCTCGTATTTCCCGGAGGAATCGCACACCAAACCGCGTTCCAACTGGGGGATGCTCGCAGCGCGCGCGCAATCGAGTTCCTCTCGTATCCGCTCGAGGACTTTTTTGCACCCCCATTTTCACGGATCCCGCGAGAACCCCCTCGTCTCGTCTTCGCCGGAGGCGTCCCGACGTCATCGGCGCGCCGCATCCCTTCGATCTTCGCCGATGCCCAGCTGCTCAGCGTCATCGAGAGCATCGCGGGCTCTGGACTTCCAATCGACGTATACAACAATCCTCTCGTCGCCCCCGCGGATGCGTACGAGGAGCACTACCCCGAACACTTGAAGCTGGTAGCACGCCTTCCCCACTTTCGTTTTCTAGTCGGCGATGTGCCGTGGGAAATCGTTCCGACTCTGGCGGACTACGACTACGGAATCATGCTCTATGACTTCTCCGGTATCGTGATCGGAGAGCAGCACTTTCGAAATCTGATCCCGACCAAGCTATTCTTGTACCTGGAAGCAGGCCTCCCCGTGCTCGTCAGCGAGCGTTTGGCTGGCGTCGCCGAAATCGTCGAGCAGCACGGGTGCGGAAGGGTCATCGAGGACGGCGGTCTCGGGCAGCTCCCGGAGATCCTTCGCGGATTGGACCACGCGGCGCTCCGTCACAAGACAGTCGCGGCGCGAGAAGCTCTGGCGATGGACGGTCAGATCGATCGCCTGATCGCTCTCTATGCATCCGTCCGAGGAGGGTCATGATGCAGTTCGTGATCCTCGGGGCGTTGGGGACGCTGAGGACGGCCTTGCGCACCGATGTCGCGCACGGCGGCCCCGAGCTCCTGACTGAATTCTCACCCACGGAACTCGTGACACAAGGTGGCCGCCAACATGCGCAACATCTCGATCTTTCTTCCGCGTCCGACACCTTTCTACGAGGGGGTGCTCGCGCAAATGCTTCGGGCCTTCGAGTCGCTCGGGATCGAAGCGCAAGGCCTCTGCCGGCATCTCGGTGCCAGCGAGCTGAACGACTGGTGCGGCGTGCACAAACCCGACGCAATCTTCGAGATGAATCGCCCTCGCTGCGAGGTGCCGTTCCTCCCGCCCAAGATTCGTCACGTCGTATGGGTCGTCGACTTCAACGGACGCCCCATATCGCATTTCGAGGGTAGCGACATTACCTACCTATTCAGCCCCGGATGGATGCAAATCTATCCGCATGACGGGTTTCACCGCTACTTTCCACCGGGAGCGGATCCGTTCATCTATGGTCCGCGGCTCCAGGCTCGCGAGCGCGACATCGAGGCGAGCTTCGTCGGGCACATCCCACGCCCGTGGACCCCCGAGGAGCTCGACCGCGACGTCACGGGGAGAGGTGCGCTGACCTTCCGAGATCTGCTGGGCCCACTCGAGGAATACATCGCCGCGACGCATGAACGCGAACCCACGATCTATGATTCGCTCGAGGTCGCCTCTCAGTGGTGCGAGCGTCTCTGCGGCGTGCCGCTACACGTCGACGACCGCCTGAAGTACGATATTCGCAACCGAATCGTCCGTGACGTTGGCCGGAGGTCTTTGCTCGATGGCATGCTGGCGAGCTGCGATCGCGTCCACGTCTACGGGCCCACCAATTGGGCGGAATGGCCAGCGTATGCCCCCGCATACCGCGGCTATCTCGATGATCCGGCCGATCTTGCCGACGTCTACCACCGCTCCACGATGAACTTCCATCAGGGCGAGGGCTTGCACTTTCGCTCGATGGACGCGATGTCGTGCGGCGGTCTCCTGCTCTATCGCGAGCACTGGCACGATCAGACCCCCGGAGGGATGGCCACGACGTTCGAACCGGGCGTCCACTACCTCCCTTTCACCCCCACGACGCTGCCCGAGACCGTGAAACGCGTCCGCGAGCATCCCGAAGAAGCCCAAGTGATCCGAGCCAACGCTGCCGCGGAGATCGCACGCACGCACACCTGGCGCCACCGCTTCCAAGGTCTTCTCGACGACCTCGCGGCAATCGCCTAGATCAAGCGTCGAGATCGAGGACATCCAAGATCTCGGCCGCCGCGTGGGCAAGCACGGTGCCGGGGCCAAAGATCGCGGCGACGCCAAAGCTCCGCAGCGCCGCGTAGTCCGACGGGGGAATCACCCCACCGATCACGATGTGCACCCCTTCGGCCCCCTGGGCCTCCAGCGCGGCACGCAACGCCGGGACGAGCGTGAGGTGCCCGGCCGCGAGCGAGCTGACCCCGACCACGTGCACGTCGTTGTCGACGGCCTGCTGCGCGGTTTCTTCGGGCGTCTGAAACAGCGGTCCGATGTCGACATCGAAGCCCATATCGGCGAATCCCGTCGCGATCACCTTGGCGCCGCGGTCGTGACCGTCTTGACCCATCTTCGCGACGAGCAGCCGCGGACGTCGGCCGTGCCGCTGCTCGAACGCACGCACGCGTGCGAGGATCGCCTCCACACCGGCATCCGCTCCGAGCTGCGCCCGATACACGCCGCCGACGACCTCCCCGTGGGGCTCGTACCGACCCCACACGCGCTCGAGCGCGAGCGACATCTCGCCGACCGTGGCCCCGACCCTGGCGGCCTCGACGGACGCCGCCAGCAGGTTGCCGGCAACGTCACGCGCGCAGGCGGTCAGATGGGCCAGCGCTCCCTCCACCGCGGAGGCGTCGCGCTCGAGCCTCAGTCGGTCGAGCGCTTCGAGTTGCTCGGTACGCACGCGCGAGTTGTCGATCTGCCGGACCTCGAGGTCCGCTGCCACGTCCCCAATCCGGTAGCGGTTCACCCCGACGACCACCTGCTGTCCCCCATCGATCCGCGCTTGCGTGCGGGCGGCGGCTTCCTCGATCCGACGCTTGGGCAGCCCAGCCTCGATCGCCTTGGCCATCCCGCCCATGCGCTCGACCGCCTCGATGTGAACCTCGGCCTTGTGCGCGAGCGCCACGGTCAAGGCTTCGACATAGTAGCTTCCGCCCCACGGATCGATCGCGCGCGTGATCCCGCTTTCGCGCTGCAGGACGATCTGCGTGTTGCGAGCCAGGCGAGCGCTCGCCTCTGTGGGTAACGCGAGGGCCTCGTCGAACGCATTGGTGTGCAACGACTGCGTCTGACCACCCACCGCCGCCAAGGCCTCGAGGGTGGTGCGGGCGACGTTGTTCATCGGATCTTGGGCGACCAAGCTCCACCCCGAGGTCTGGCAATGCGTTCGGAGCATGAGCGACTTCGGGTCTTTGGCGCCGAGCCGCTCCATCATCCGAGACCAGAGCAACCGCGCCGCCCGCAGCTTGGCCACCTCCATGAAGTAGTTCATCCCGATCCCGAAGAAGAACGAGATCCGTGGGGCGAAGGCATCGATATCCAGACCCGCGGCGAGGCCCGTGCGCACGTACTCGAGACCATCCGCCAGTGTGTATGCGAGCTCGAGGTCCGCGGTCGCGCCGGCTTCTTGCATGTGGTAGCCCGAGACGCTGATCGAGTTGAAGCGGGGCATGTTCTGGGCGGTGTACGCAAAGATGTCACCAATGACCCGCATGGATGGCTCCGGCGGGTAGATGAACGTGTTGCGCACCATGAACTCTTTGAGGATGTCGTTTTGGATCGTCCCGCTGAGGTCTCCGAGCGCAACGCCTTGCTCCTGCGCTGCGACGATGTAGAGCGCCATCACGGGCAACACAGCGCCGTTCATCGTCATCGAGACGCTGGTCTTCCCGAGCGGAATCTCGTCGAACAGAACCCGCATGTCGAGGATCGAATCGACCGCGACCCCGGCCATCCCCACGTCGCCGATGACCCGCGGATGATCGGAGTCGTAGCCGCGATGCGTCGCGAGATCGAACGCGACGGAGAGGCCCTTCTGGCCGGCAGCGAGGTTCTGGCGATAGAAGGCGTTGCTCTGCTTGGCGGTGGAGAACCCGGCGTACTGGCGGATCGTCCACGGCTGTTGCAAATACATCGTGGGATAGGGTCCCCGTACGAACGGAGGCTCTCCTGGCACCGTGTCCACGTAGTCGACCTCCGTGAACACCGAGGCATCGTAGCTACGTGCGATCTCGATCTCCTCGGGAGCGATCAAGGCCACGCCCTCCGCGTGCTCCGGGGCGAGCCCGGCCACGAGTGCTTCGAACGAGAGATCGGACCACGCGGAGTTCACCCCTGACCTCCTCCAGCGACCTCGAACGGCTCGGCGAAGCGCCGTACCGCGAGGGGTTGCGCCGTGCAGGAAGGCTCCGGCAGATCTCGGGGGCTCAGCGGTACGACTTCGGCGGCGAGGAGCGGCTTGGGGTCGCGATAGAGGTTCACCCCCGTGAGCACCTCCGTGCCCTCGGCCATCGCGGTCCGGGTCTGCGCCGCCGCAGCCTCGACCCGCGCCTGGACGTCGCCCGCACACAACGCGGCCAACAGTCCCCCGAGGCGCTCGATCTCCTGGGTGAACGACCATGCGTCGCGGGCGATCGCGGTCGTCAGCGCCTCGACGTACGGCGCACCTCGAGTTGGATCGGCGACCGCAGCCACGCCGCCCTCGAGCAACAGCACGTGCTGTACGCCGAGCGCCCACCTCCGCGCGTCGCCGTGGACGGCACCACGCGCTTGGCTGTGCGGTTGCACGACGAGCTCGTCCGCACCGCCGACCGCCCCGGCAAACACCTCGAGCGTGGCTCGGACGAGGTTGTTGCCCTCATCGTGGCGCGTGCGATTGCGCCATGCCGTCCTCACCGAGCACCGCGGCAACCCCAAAAGGCCCGCACGCCGACCGATCGCGGCGAGCAACCATCGGGCGGCGCGGATCTTGGCGGTGGACACGAAAACGTCCGTGTCCACGCAGAGTTGAACGACGAGGCGCGGCCACACGGCGTCCCCGACTTCGCGAAGCACCTCCACCACGCTCGCGAGCGTCGCACCGAGCTCCTGCGCCGCGGTTGCACCCGCGTCATGGTACGGCGTCCCCGAAGCGAGCGAGAGAAAGCGCGGCGCTCCGGGGCGGCCACAGGTCTCGCGCAGTGCGGGCCACACCTCGGCCACCGGGATCCCAAGACCTCCCCCGCGAGCGAGCGCACCGTGGGGATCGGCGAGGATCCCTGCGAACGGAACACCTTCCGCGAGCGACCAGAGCTCGACCCCAGCGACGCCAGCATCCACCCAGAGTCCCTCGTTCGGGGCCGCGGCCGAGAGCGAGACACAGTCCTCACGCGAGCCGAGCCATAGCCCCCCTTCCGGTGCAGAAACCCGCGCGGCGCAGCGTCGGCGAAGGTCGAGGCGCACCCACCCTGCACCGAGGCCGAGCTCGCGATCGACCGCAAGCGCGGCGGCAATCCCTTGGAGGTTGGACCCGACATACTCCTGAGCGACGACGGGTGCCTCCCTCCGCAACGGTACCGGCGCTGGCACGGCGCCAGACAACGGATACAGCGGCAGGGCAGCGTCCTCGGTCTTGGGCCCCACTACCACCCTCGCACGCGTTGCTCCTCGGCTCGATAGCGAGCAAGGGCGCTCAGGACGGCCTCCTGCGCGTCTGCAGCACCACCAAACCTATCGACCCGAACGACCTTGTTCTCGAGAACTTTGTAATCCTCGAAGAACCTCTGGATGTTCAGCGACGTGTGAGCGGGAAGATGACCCACGTCGAGGCACTCTGCATAGGCGGGATCGTTGAGGTGAACGGCGATGATCTTGTCGTCGACGAGGCCATCTTCTTCCATCCGCATCACCCCGATGGGACGCGCTCGCATGATGGTCAGCGGAAACACCGGCTCCGAACCGAGCACGAGGATATCCAACGGATCGCCATCATCGGCGTAGGTGCGCGGGATGAACCCATAGTCCGCGGGATAGTGAACCGCGCTGTACAGCATGCGGTTCACCCGGAGCATGCCCGTCACCTTGTCGAGCTCGTACTTGACCATCGATCCCTTGGGGATCTCGATGATGACGTTGATCTCCGCGGCGGCCGTATCGGGATTGTTGGGGAGATCGTGCCAGGGGTGCGCCATGACCCAAGGAGTATCAGCTCGCCGCGGCGCGGCCATTACCGGTGAGGGGCTCCGGTTTGGCGCACGCCGCTCGACGCGAAGCCGTGACGCGGTGCCCGTGTGCAATCTCACCTGCCTACAGTCCCTCGTGGAACCACCCCGTCTCATCGTTCTCCATCCGACGGATGAGGCCACGAACCCACCAGGCGAGCGCCCCCAAGCCGAGATAGAGGCCGACGAACACTGCGACTGCGACGCCGCGAAGGAACATCCTTGCATCTTTTAGCACAGCAAGGCGCCAGGTAGGGTGCGGAGCGCATGAGTTCGTTTTCGCTGCCCCACGCGGTGGCCCCCCTCATCCACGCCGCGCTCCGGCCCGAAGCCGGGCTCGACCTCGACGCGGTCGCCCAGCTGCTCGAGCCACCCCCCGACCGGAAGCTCGGCGACCTGGCGTTCCCCTGTTTTCGGCTTGCCAAGACGCTGCGCCTCGCTCCGCCCAAGATCGCGGCGGAGCTCGCGAGCGTGCTCCCCACCGGGGGCCTCATCGCGTCCGCAACCGCCGCAGGTCCCTACGTCAACCTGCAGTTGGACCTCGCCGCGGCGGCGACCGTCGTGCTCGCGCCGTGGGCCACGGGCGTCCCAGAAACAGCCGCCCGCCCGCAGCGCGTGATGGTGGAGTACTCGCAGCCGAACACGCACAAGGCCTTCCACGTGGGCCACATGCGCAACCTTTCGCTCGGCGACGCGATCGTGAGGCTCTTGCGGGCCGATGGTTACACCGTCGTGGCCGCGAACTATCTCGGCGACGTCGGAACGCACATCGCGAAGTGTCTATGGTGGTACCTCGACCAGCTCGGTGAGCAGGAGCGCCAGCCTCCGGCGGAGGCGCGCGGCGAGTGGCTCGGTGAGCTCTACGCCAAGGCCAGCAACCGGCTCGAGGATCTGGAGGACGCTGCAAAAGCGGGCGATGCAACCGCGAAAGGCGAGCTCGACGGCGCACGCCAACGCATCACCGCGATCCTTCAACAGCTCGAGGGGCGCGAGCCCGAGCTCACGGCGATCTGGAACGAGACCCGGCAGTGGTCGCTCGACGAGTTCGCGGAGATCTATACGTGGTGCGGCGTCGAGTTCGACCGCGTGTTCTACGAGAGCGAGGTCGACGAACCAGGCCTGGCGCTCGTGGAGGAGTACCTGCAGAGAGGCGTGTTCGTCGAGAGCGAAGGGGCGGTCGGCATCTACAATGAAGAGGTCAAACACATGCCCTTCTTCATGCTGCGCAAGCGCGACGGGACCAGCCTCTACTCCACCAAGGACCTCGCGCTCGCGCGCCTCAAGTTCGAGGAGCACCACATCGACCGCTCGATCTACGTGGTCGACACGCGCCAGAGCGACCACTTCCGCCATGTGTTCCTCACGCTGCGACGCATGGGGTTTCCGCAAGCGGAGCTCTGCGAACACGTGCCGTACGAGATGGTCGAGCTCCCCACCGGGGCCATGGCCACCCGGAAGGGCAACGTCATCTTGTTCCGGGCGCTCCGTGAACGGATGCTCGCGCACCTCGACGCGACGTACCTCGGCAAGTACCGCGGCGATTGGCCCGAGGAAGAGATCGAAAGCGCCGCGCACGAGCTCGCCCTCGGGGCGATCAAGTACGGGATGCTCAATCGCGACGTGAACCAGAAGATCGTGTTCGACATGGAGGCGTGGCTCCGGCTCGAGGGCGACACGGGGCCATACCTTCAATACGCCGCGGCGCGTTTGGGTTCGATCCTGCGGATGGGCGCCGCAGAGAGCAAGGTGCTGACGCCGGCCACCCTGGCCGATCCTCGGACCGTCCTGGCTGCGCTCTCGCAACCCGAGGAGCGAGACCTCGTGCTCACCTTGGACGGCCTCCCGGGCGCCGTCCATCAGGCTGCGCAAGCGCTGCGCCCTTCGGTCCTCTGCAACTACCTCCATGACCTCGGCAAAGCGGTCAACCGCTTCGTGACTTCACGGAACTGTCGGGTGATCCAGAGCGAGGGCGACATCTTGCAAGCGCGCCTCTTGCTCGTCACCGCGGCCCATCGCGCGATGCAGTGGGGGCTCCTGCAGCTCGGCATCCCCACCCCCAAGCGCATGTGAGCGGCATGAACTCCCCGCCCGACGATCGTTGCCCCGTCATCGTCGACGCCATACGCACGCCGATCGGCCGCGCGGGGGGTATGTTCGCCGGCGTTCGTCCCGATGACCTCGCCGCGCACGTCCTGCGCGCGCTGGTCGACCGCACGCCCGCGGCGCTGACGGCCTTGCGAGACGTCTACCTCGGCGCCGCGAATCAGGCGGGTGAGGACAATCGCAACGTCGCGCGCATGGCCGTCCTGCTCGCGGACCTCGGGATCACCGTGCCGGGTGTGACCGTCAACCGCTTGTGCGGCTCGGGCCTCGAGGCGGTGGTACAGGCCGCGAAATCCATCCTCGTGGGTGAAGGCGACGTGTACCTCGCGGGCGGCGTCGAGAGCATGACGCGCGCTCCGCTCGTCTCGCGCAAACCCGAAGCTGGGCAGGAGCGCGAGGAAGAAGTCTTCGATTCGGCGCTCGGCTGGCGCATGGTCAACCCGCGCCTCGCGGAGCGGGGCTTCACCGAGAGTCTGGGCGCCACCGCGGAGAACGTCGCGCGTCGCTGCAAGATCAGCCGCAGGAGCCAAGACGACTGGGCGCTCGTCTCCCACGAACGCGCGGCCATTGCGACGGACGCCGGACACTTCCTCCCCGAACTCGCGCCGCTCCGCGGAGCGGGCGAGGCCGCGGATGCGATCTCCGCCGACGAGGGCATCCGGCGCGACACGTCCGAAAGCAAGCTCGCTCGCCTCGCGCCCGCCTTCGTGGAGGGGGGTACCGTCACGGCGGGCAACGCTTCGCCCCTCAGCGACGGCGCGGCAGCGCTCTTGTTGATGTCGAGGTCGCACGCGCGCCGCCTCGGTCTGCAGCCGCTCGCGAGCATCGTTTCTTGGGGTCACGCGGGCGTGCACCCGAGCGAGATGGGCCTCGGGCCGGTCCCCGCCACGCACATGGCCCTTGGGCGCGCCAACCTGGAAATCTCCGCCCTCGATCACATCGAGGTCAACGAGGCGTTCGCGAGCCAAGTCATCGCATGCGTGCGCCAGCTCGGGCTACCCGAAGAGCGCGTCAACCCGCTCGGAGGTGCGATCGCCCTCGGACATCCGCTCGGCTGTTCGGGCGCTCGGATCCTCACGACGCTGGTCCATGCGCTCATGCGCACGGGGCAACGCTATGGCCTCGCCACGATGTGCGTCGGCGTCGGCCAGGGCATCGCTTGCGTGATCGAACGGCAGTAGCGGTCACACGGCGATGGACGTCGCCGAGAGTTTCCCGCGCCAGCGAACGAGCGCCTCCACGAGTGCCTCGCGGACGATCGGTTTGGTCAGATAGTCGTCCATGCCGGCGTCGATGCAGCGTTGCCGGTCGCCCGCCAACGCGCTCGCCGTGAGTGCGATGACCGGAAGCTCGGCGAGCTCGGGCTCGGGGGCCTCGCGCAGCAGGCGGGTGGCCTCGTAGCCGTCGAGCTCCGGCATCTGGCAATCCATGAGGACGAGATCGAACGGAACGCGGCGGACGAGTTCGAGCGCTTCGCGTCCGTTCATCGCGCTCTCGACGTGGCACCCCAGTCGCTCGAGCAAACGGGTCGTGACGCGCTGATTGACCATGTTGTCCTCGGCGAGGAGGATCCGCATGGATTGCAAGGAGCCCGCGAGCTCGGACCCGCGCGGCAGCTCCGTGGGGCGCTCTTCCTCGATCGGCAGACGCACCTCCACCCAGAAGGTGGACCCTGCGTCGAGACGACTACGGACCCCGACCTCGCCACCCATCAAGTTGGCCAGCGTCCTGCAGATCGCGAGGCCGAGCCCCGAGCCCCCGTATTTTCGCGGAGTCGAGACCTCGGCCTGGGTGAAGCGATCGAACACCGCGTCCAGACGGTGCTCCGCGATCCCTAGCCCCGTATCCACGACCTCGATGCGGAGCCGCGCCGTCCCATCGAGCTCCGGTTGCGCTCGGACATCGACCGTGATGTTCCCCTGCAACGTAAACTTCGCTGCATTGCTGAGGAAGTTCGTCACGATCTGGCGGAGTCGCATCGCGTCCCCCCGGAGGTGCAATGGATCGCCGAGCTGCCCGGCGACATGGAGCGCGACCCCAGGGGCAACATTCGAGCGGCAGATCTCCGCGCATTCTCGTGCGAGGTGGAGGGGATCGAACGGAAGGAGCTCGAGCTCGACCCGGCCGGCTTCGATCCTCGAGAACTCGAGCACGTCATTGACTACGCTCAGGAGCGACTTTCCGCACGATCGGATCGTGTCCACGCAGTCCCGTTGCTCACCGTCGAGCGTCGTATCGAGCAGTAACCCGGTCATGCCGATCACGCCGTTGAGCGGAGTACGGATCTCGTGGCTCATCATCGCCAAGAAGTCGGCCTTGGAGCGAGCCGATCGCTCCGCGTCCACCTTGGCATCGCGCAGCTCGTGCTCCACGCGCTTGCGATCCGTGACATCCTGGAACGCACCGCGGAGCTTGACCGTGCGCCCGTCTTCGCGCACCGCCTCCCCCATGCTACGCACCCACAGGCGCTCGCCCGTGGCACGGACGAATGGGAGTTCGACATCCCAGCTCTGCCCGTCCTCGATGCAGCGCACGACGACCTCCTGCATGACCGACCGTGCCTCGGGCGCGTAGAACGAGAGCGCATCCGCGATGGTGGGTACGTAGTGCTCCGGGACACCGTGGATCTGCGCGACGAGTTCGGACCACTCGATCTGGTGCGTCCGCACATCGAACGACCAACCGCCCACCTGTGCGAGCTTGCCCGCGTGATCGAGGACCTCCTGCTGGCGTTCGGCGTGGCGCTGCAGTGCGACCAGAGACGAGACATCGAAGCCGAGCCCGACGAGCGCCTCGTCTTCGGGGACCCAAAGCACGCTCCAATCGACCACGCTCGGCCCCCGGCTCCCACGCGCGGGATGTCGAACGCGAACGCGCACCGGCGTCTGCGGACCCGCAATCGCCTCCGCGGCCGCCGCTCGAGCGGGACCGGCGTCTTGCGGGTCGGTGAGCTCGGGCCAAGCTCGTTCCAACACCTCCGCGTCGGAGAATCCAAGCGACCCCCACGCAGCATTGGCCTCGCGGATCCGCAGCTGTCGGTCGGCGACGAACGTGAGCGTGTTCGACGCCCCAAGGAGGTGCGCCAGAGCCCGTTCGCATCGGTCATGGCTCCGCATGGAACGGTTGGGCAATTCGACCCAAGCCTCCACTTCTTGAGGGCAGGGGTCCGACATCGAACGCCCCGCCGGCACCGAGTTCGAACTTCGGTTGACCCAGGACGGTCCGTTTCCGTACGGTTCCCCCATGCAGCGATTTGGACTCGCGATGCTCCTGGGGCTCCTTGCCGGCGCATCCCTGACGTGTTCGACCGACGACGACGGCGCGGACGAAGCGACCGAAACCCAAGACGGCCCATCGGAGGCCGAAGTGATGGCGTGTCTCGACAGCGCCAAGCCCGTCGACACTCCGATCTCCGCGATGCCCATGATGAACACCTGGGGGTCGGCGTGTACGACCCACGCGGACTGCGAGGCGCGCCTTGGGCCGGGTGCGATCTGCGAGAGCCAATCGGTCATCTACGAACTCCCGGGCAACTATTGCACCAAGCCCTGCACGCTGCCCGATACCACGACGACCATCGTACCCAACGATCCCGTCTGCGATCCCGCAGGCGGCGTTCACTGCGTAGGACAGAAGTACATCTACGAGCGCTGTATCCCCCCCTGCACCGAGAATGGGCAGTGCAACCGCTATGGATATCTCTGCCGGCAGATGCCCTCGATCTCGCAACCGACGGATCCCTCGTTCTGCCTGATGCCGGACTGCTGCTTGGGCGAGTGCGGGTCGGCGGCGGCCATCCAAGGCGACATGTAGATGGGTGGATGGAAGGCAAGCGAGGATCCAAGGTGGGGCGAACTGCTCGCCTCACGCAACTTAGGAGAAGGTGCCCTAGCCTACCTCGTCGGTCCCAGCGCGAGAGCCATCGTGTTGGAGCCGTGAACGGACATTGGCGACGAACCCCGGGACGGTCTTGGCAAGCCCATCGAGAAGCTGGTCCAGCGTCTTGGCGGGTCGCTTGAGCGCCCCGGCTTGTGCGCGAAGCAAGTCGATCAACCCGTCGGAATCGAGCTCGAGGATCCCGTTCAGGAATGTAGCAGGTGACTGGACCTCAACACCTTCAGGCAGCGCGCTGAAGTCCTTCGTATTGAACGTGAGGATCGCCTGGGCACCTGCCTTCACGGCTGCCGCTGCCACATGACGGTCCTTCGCGTCGTTGGGCATCGCCGCGATCAGGGACTCGTAGCCCGAAACCATGGATTCAGGGAACGCCGCCTTCATCGTCGAGAAGAGGCGCTCAGCCTGTTCTGTTGTGGTATGCCCGCGCACGACGAGGTTGCGCCGTTGCGCCTCGCTTCGTCGAGAATCTCCTCCGTCCAGAAGAACTGGAAGTAGCTAGCGCCCGCGGCCCGGAGCAACGTGTCCCGCAACGAGAACGGGAACAGCACATTGGCGTCGAGGACCACGCGGCAGAACACCGGGGACACGGTGCTCGGACCTTACGATCACGGACTCGCTCAGGGAATCTCCTCGTAGCCGCCCATCTCTTGGCTCATCTCGGTGAGCGCATCGAGGGCCTTGCCGCGCTCGCGGTCGCGGTCTCGACGTCTCTTGAAGTCGAGCAGCTCGTCGACACGGATGCGGCGATGCTTGCCGGTCTTCGTGAAGGGAATCACTGGGCTCATACGGCGGACTTGCTCTTCGAGAGTTGGGGCTGCAACTTGGTAGGCGCAGATGTCGCGCCTGGGTGGGTCGGCGGCAACTCCGCGACTTCACTCGCGGCCCTCTCAACCGGGTCGTTGCACCAGCGCCGCGAGGCCGGTCCGCAGCAATCCCGTCCCTCGAATGCGCGTCCGCGCGAACGCCTCGCGCATGCGCGCATCCGCGGGATCCTCGAGGTCCGGATCGATGAGTCCGCGGATCAGCTTGCCCGAGTAGAGCGATAGGGCGATCCCTCCGCCTCCGTAGCCCACGTTGACCACAATGCGAGGATCACGTGGGTCGCGCGCAATCGTTGGGATCTCCGCGCCGTTGCGTACGAACGGACCGCCCCATTCGTACTCGATCGGAAATGCTGCGACCTGCGGGAGCGTGCGGGCGAGCAACGCCCGCAATCTCCTACGGGGTTCGTCCTTCTGGGCAGACGCTTCGGTGGGGGGAAGCCGCGGCACATCCAAGGCACCGAAAAGCAGACGGCGGTCTTCGATGCGCCGGTAGACGAGGCCGGACGGGTCGATGGAGCTGATCAAACGGTGACGACCTCCCAAAGTCTCGATCACGGAATCTGGGAGTTCGGCCGTCGCACACATGTATGAATGCATCACGCGCTTGCTCTGCGGGCTCGAGGGTGAGAGCGCTGGGGCATACGCGTTCGTGCAGAGCACCGCTGCGGTGGTGCGGACGGAGCCGCGCGCGGTTCGAACGTAGACGCCATCGCGCTCGGCATCGATCTTCGTGACGGCACAACCCTCGACGATGCGAACTGCCAGGGACTCGATTTCATCGGCGAGGTGTTGCGCGAGCGCAAAGGGGTGGACGCGATACGCGTCCACGACGAATCCCGCGGCACCGCTCCCGCAACCGCGCTCGCCGAGCTCACGGGCGGTCCAGACGTTCGCGGCGGCCCCGTGCTCCTGCGCGTGACGGGCAAGCCACGGAAATGTCCGCGCCAACAGACGGGACGAGGTTCCGATCACGAGCTCGCTCTTGTGAACGGGTGCACCCGTCGCTGCAAAGACCTCCGCGAGCTCACGCAGGTCGCGACTGATGGTCGACATCGCCGCCAGGCGCTCGCGCTCGGGCAAACTCCCCGCAACGAGCCAGGCGGGGACTGCGGGAAAAGGAAGCCACACACCGCCCGCGCGACCGCTGGCGCCATACCCGACGTGTTCGGATTCGAGTACGACGATACGCGCCCCTGGGCGCGCAAGTGCGAGGTGCCACGCCGTGGATAGCCCTGCGAAGCCAGCCCCGACGATCGCAACATCGCACGCGCCGTCGGGTGGAAGGTCCGCGACGCGCCTCCGTGGCTCGGCTCGATTCCACCAACTTCGGGTCATGGGTTTGCGGGAGCTCGGTGATCCAGTGTCCACGGCTCGAAAATGGTAGCGTCAACGGCTCCGCCAGAGAATCGGAGTCACGATGCCCTCGTACCGCTCCTCTTGCACGGCGCTCGGCCTTGCCCTGTTCTCGACCGCGTGTCCGAACGACGACATCGCTCACGCGGAGGGCACGTCGAGTGACACGAGTGGGGCGACGGAACACGACGCCGACACGGGACCGCCGTATCCTGTCGGATTTCCTATCGACGTCCGCGGTGCGGTCGACATCCTCTTCGTCATCGACGACTCCGGGTCGATGGCAGGGCCGCAGGGCAACCTCGCCGCGGGAGTCCAGAGCCTCATCTCCGTACTCGAGACAAGTGAATTGGCGGCCGATTATCGCATCGGAATCACCACGACAGACAACGGCAACCCGCGGTGTCTGGAGGGTGGCGAGAAGGGTCGTCTCGTGGCCACGAGCTGCCGGGATCGCCTTTCGGACTTCGTCCTCACGGGACCGACCACACAGGACTTCTCAGGGGTGTGCTTGAACACGTGTTCACACGAGACCCTGGAAATCGTTCCCACGCCAACGATGGGTGACACCGTTTTGGCACCACGTCCATGGATCGAGAACAACCTCGGTCGCTCGAATCTCGGCGCAGGCGTGAGCATCGCGGACGCGCTGGCCTGCGTATTGCCCCAAGGTGTGAATGGCTGCGAGTTCGAGTCGCCCCTCGAGTCGATGCGGAACGCAATCATCCGATCCGACATCAGCCACGACCCCTCGCGGGGATTCATGCGCGACACGGCGATGCTTGTGATCGTTTTTCTGACGAACGAGGAGGACTGCTCGTACACCCCAGAAAACCGCGATATCTTCTCACCGTACGGCAACCGCGTGTTCTGGTCGGATCCAGACGCGGACGCGCCCACCTCCGCCGTGTGCTGGAACGCGGGCGTCCGGTGCACGGAAGACGCGACCAGCGGAAACCAGATTTGCGCCGCACAGGACTACGACATCTCTGGTCAAGAACCCGAGTATGCGTCGGATACAGTACTCCATCCGATTGACCGGTATGTGAGCCAACTGCGAGAAATCGAGGACAAGAAGTGGTACAATGGCTGGGGCGAAAATATCTTCGTCACGGTGATCGCTGGCGTGCCACAGGACTACCCTACGACGCCCATTCCGTTCCCGAAGACCCCCGCAGGCTCCTCCAACCCAAACTTCGTGTCCGAGTTCGGAGTCGGCCCAGGGTGCGTCTCCAGCACCACCGAAGCCGTTCCTCCCGTTCGTATGGCGGAGTTTGCCCGGGAGTTCCTGACAGACGCGGATGACAACAACTTGTTTTCCGTCTGCGGTTCCGACTACGCCGCTGCTTTCCAACGTCTCGGAGAGCAGATCAGCGAAGCAATGCCGCCCCTATGCGTGGCCGAATGCGTGGCCGACACGCATCCAGAAACACCGAGTCTCGAGCCATCTTGCACGCTGCAGACGTATTCCCAGCTCAACGACCGGAGCGTCGTCCTCGACCATTTGTTGCCCTGCGGCGTCGACGGAACGGTGCCGCCCGGACAAACGCGTTGCTACAACCTGATCACACGCCCAGAGGAGATGCACCCTCAATGTGCCTCCGCCGGCTTGAACCTCGAGGTCGAACTCGTCCAAGTCCCCGATCCGAGCCTGCTTGGTTCAAGCGTCTTTCGGATCTACGCGTCGTGCGAGCTATCGGAAAATCGCCGGGTCGATTGCCCTGGCTTGCCGTACTAGTGCCCCGACATGTGTTGGGTGGGGAGTGCCACGGACTCCCGCCCCCATCGGCGCCACGGACGTCACGAGAAAAGCGGCCCCGCTCAGACGGAGCGAGGCCGCTTCCACACGCGAACCGTAGGTGCCCGCCGGCTACGACGGAGGCGTGTTCAAGGACGGCTCGCTGGTGGCCGAGGAGCTCGGCTGGAGCTCGAGCGCCGCGTGCAGCACGTCCGTCATGTCGTGCGCGATGATGAACTCCATCTGGTCGCGCACGGAGTCGGGCACGTCGTCGAGATCGCGCTCGTTCTTGGCGGGGACGATGACCCGCTTGACCCCCGCCCGGTGGGCTGCGGTGACCTTCTCCTTGATGCCGCCGACGGGGAGCACGCGACCGCGCAGGGTGGCCTCTCCGGTCATCGCCGTATCCGAGCGGACCTTCCTGCCGGTGAGCAGCGAGGTCAGGGCCGTGAACATCGTCACCCCCGCGGAAGGGCCGTCTTTGGGTACGGCACCCGCCGGAACGTGGATGTGGATGTCCTGGTGGTCGAGCGCCGAGGCGTCGACCCCGAGCATCTCCGCATTGCTGCGGACGTACGTGAGCGCCGCCTTGGCAGACTCTTGCATGACTTCGCCGAGCTGTCCGGTGATCTGCAGGCCACCTTTGCCCTGCATCTTGGACGTCTCGATGAACAAGATGTCCCCGCCCACCGGCGTCCACGCGAGACCCGTGGCGACGCCGGCCACCGAGGTGCGCTCGGCGACCTCGCTGAAGTACTTGGGCTTCCCGAGGTGCTTGGCGAGGCGCGCCTCGTCGATGACGACCTTCGCCGGTTCCTTGCTCGAGGAGCGCACGACCTCGAGCGCGAGCGCACGGCACAACCGGTTGATCTCGCGGTTGAGCTGACGGACGCCCGCCTCGCGGGTGTAGTCACGGATGAGCTGCTCGAGGATCTCGTCGGGCAGCGTCATCGCGTCGGTGTCGAGCGCGTGGTCCTCGAGCTGGCGAGGGACCAAGTGCTTCTTGGCGATTTGGAGCTTCTCCTCGGTGGTGTACCCACTCAGGGAGATGATCTCCATGCGATCGCGCAACGGTGCAGACAAGGTCTCCAGGCTATTGGCCGTGGCGATGAACAGTACCTCGGAGAGATCGAACGGAAGCTCGAGGTAGTGGTCCGTGAAGGTCTTGTTCTGCTCGGGATCGAGCACCTCGAGCAGCGCATGCTCGGGCGAGCCCATCCACCCTTGGCCGAGCTTGTCGATCTCGTCGAGCATGACGACCGGGTTCTTGACCTTCACTTTGCGCAACGCCGTCACGAGCCGCCCGGGCAGCGCGCCCACGTAGGTCCGCCGGTGCCCCCGGATCTCGGCCTCGTCCCGCACCCCACCCAAGGCGACCCGAATGAAGGGGCGACCCGTGGCATCGGCGATGGACTGCCCGAGCGAGGTCTTGCCGACCCCCGGAGGGCCGACGAGCAGCATGATGGAGCCGCGGGGGTTCCCCGTCAGCTGGAGCACGGCGAGGTGCTCGAGGATCCGCTCCTTGACCTTCTCTAGGCCGTGATGGTCTTCATCCAGCTTGTCCGAGACCGCGTGGATGTCTCCATGCACCTCCGCGCGCTTGTTCCACGGCAGGCTCGCGATCCATTCGAGGTAGTTTCGCGTGACGTGGTAATCCGGTGCGGCGGGGTTGATCGACCCGAGCTTGTTGAGCTCGCGCTCGACCGCTTCCGCGGCTTCGGGCGGCAATCCGGCCTCGTCCAGGCGCTGGCGCAGCTTCTCGAGCTCGTCGTCCCCGCCGCCTCCGCCTTTTTGGCCTAGCTCGCGCTGGATCGCGCGGAGCTGCTGGCGCAAGACGGCTTCCTTCTGGTCGCGGCCGAGTTCTCGCCGGACCTCCTCACCGATCTTCTGCTTGAGCTCCCAACGCGCCTTGGCCTCCGCGATGAGCTGGGCGCATAGGCGCAACCGGGCGGGGACGTCGAGCGTGAGGAGCACCTGGATCTCCCGCTCGCGATCCACGTCCAGACCGGACGCGATGCGATCGGCAAATGCGCCCGGAGAACCGGCCTCCGCGAGGATCTCCTTGAGGCCATCGTTGCCGTGCTGCGCCAGCGGGCGCAGGGCACGGCGCAGCTCCTCGAAGAGGACGTTGGCCTCGTCACTTTCCCCCCCCTTCTCGACGGGGACGTGGCCGCGCGCGCGCCAGAACGGCTCCGACTGGAGCACGGCATCGAGCTCGAAGCGCGCGACGCCCTCCAGGGACACGCGGTAGGTCTCCCCGTCGCGCGCGCGGTTGATCTTGCGCACCCGGGCCAACGTCCCGATGCGATGCAGGTCCGCGAGGACCGGGTCTTCGTCCTTGGGCTCGCGCTGGATCGCGACGCCGATGATCGACCCGACGGAAATGCTCTCGATGAGCGCCACCGAACGCTGCCGTCCCACCGGGAGGCTCATCGCGGTGCCCGGGAACAACACCCCGCTCCGGAGAGGAAGCAGCGGAAACTCGGTGGGCAAGTCATGCATGGCGTTCGACATGAGGGGCTCCTTTCTTGATTGCGTCGCCTTCCGCCGGTTCCGAGTTACGTGCGAAGAGCAGCGCTACTTCACATTGTGACCTGCCGGACGGGCTGTCCTGACAGGGATCTTGCGGGCCTGGAACGGGTCGCATCGACGTTCTGGACAGCGTAAGCCCACCGCGCGATCCCGCAACCCCGACGCTCACCACGCCGACGCGACCATCAGCGCTCCGCTCACGAGCACCGTCATCGTAAGGAAGATCCGGACCACCGCAGCCCCCGAGCGCAGCTGCCAGCGGCTGCCGATCCACGCGCCAATCATCGAGCCGAGCGAAAGCACCAGTCCCTCGCGCCACGCGACTTGCCCGGCCATCGCGAACACGGGCAGCGAAAGGCATGAAGACGCGGCGACGAGCCCCGCCTTGATCGCGTTGGCGGGCACCGGCGACACGCCGAGGCCCATGACCAGCAGGGCGATGAGCGGGAGGCCGACCCCGACTTGTAAGAATCCGCCATAGAACCCGATCAACGCCGCCAGGACGTAGATGGTCCCCCGCAGCGGCTTGCGCTCGGGGGTTCCTTCACCACTGAACGCACCCGGGCGCAGCCACAGCACCAAGGCCCATCCGGCCAAGGCCACGCCGAAGATCGGACGCAAGACCGAATCCGACAACATCGTCGCCGTGTAGGACCCAAGCCCAACACCGACGAGGGTCGGGACCAATAACGCTCCGAGCACCGCGTATTCGCGGACCCCTTGGCGATGGAACGTCGCCATCGCCGTGGCGCTTTGGACCAGCGTCGCGACGCGGAGCGTTCCGTTGGCCACGGGTGCCGGCATGCCGAGCCCGACGAGCAACGGCACGATGAGCAGGGAACCCCCTCCCGCCATCGTATTGATGATCGCGGCGAGCATCGCGGAGAGGACGAGCGCCCCCCAAGTCACGGCGGGCGGCCATGCCGAGAGCCATGCAGCCTCTGCGAACGGGGTTTGGTCCAAGCTCGAAGAGTACCGTAGTCTCGGGAGCGTGCGATGGATCGTCGGCGACGTACAAGGTTGTGCACGGGAACTCGAAGACCTGCTTCGGACGATTCGGTTCGATCCCGGCAAGGATGAGCTCTACCTCGCCGGCGATCTCGTCAACCGAGGCCCCGATAGCCTCGCGACCCTACGTCTTTGGACGAGCGTGGGAGGTCTTGGGGTCGTGGGGAACCACGACGTCTATGCGTTGCTCGCCCACAGCGGGCGGTGGCCCCGCAAGTCCGACACGCTGCGCGCCCTCTTTGCAGCGCCGGATGCCCCCGAGTTATTGGCAAAGCTGCGCGATTTGCCGTTGATCGCCGAGCTCCCGCCCACGGACGGGGGACCGCGCGCGTGGCTCGTCCATGGCGGACTCGACCCACGGTGGACCGATTTGCACGCCACTGCGAAGCGCGTCAACGCCGGGACACACGACGATGCCTGGCTGACTTCGGACGCAACGCAGTTCGCGACGCGCGTGCGATGTTGCACGCTGCTCGGGGAGCGCTCGCCCTACGATGGACCTCCGAAGGGGTGCCCTTCTCCCTATGTCCCGTGGGACGAACTCTACACTGGGGACGAGCTCGTGGTGCACGGACACTGGGCTCGCCGCGGCCACTACCGGGGTCCCAAGACCCTCGGGCTCGACTCCGGATGCGTGTACGGAGGCCCGCTCACGGCGTGGTGCCAGCAAGAAGACCGAATTGTCCAAGTCCCTTCCCGGAGTATGTAAGGCTCCCTCACGTGCCAGCGTTGAGGTGGCACGAACGAACATGAGGTGCCCGCCATGACCCATGTCACAAGACTCGGATTCGCCCTGTTGCTCGGACTGCCCGGCTGCTCCAAGGGGAGCGCCTACGAGCGCTCGGCATCGTCCCCCCCCTCGGAGGCCTACGACGGAGAGGCTACGGTCTACGACTTCAGCGACGAGGCGGTGCCGGAGATCGCGATGGCGGCCCCGAGCGATGCTGCCGTGGACGCCGACTTTGCACCCGAGGAGCCGCAACCGATCACCGTTGCGCAGGGAGAGATCGCAGCCCCACGCCGCGCGGAGGCCCCCAAGAAGACGAGCTCGACCGCGCCGGACACAGGCGAGCCCGCCGTCGCGAAGCCCGATCCCGAGCAGGATTCGCGCTACATCGTCTACACCGCCGCCATGACGATCGCCGTCTTCGACCTGGCCGAAGCGCTCGCCATCGCGGAGCGCTTCCCGGATACCTTCGGCGGCTATCTCTCGAGCCTCAGCGGAGGAGCGGTCATTCTGCGGGTCCCGGCGGCCAAGCTACGCCCCGCGATGGACGCGCTGGCGGAGCTCGGCAACGTCGAGCAGCGCTCGCTCACAGCCCAGGAGGTCACGGCGGAGTTCGTCGACATCGAGTCGAGGATCCGCGCGCTCACGGAGACGCACGCGCAGCTGCTCACGCTTCTGTCTCAGGCACGCAACGTGGAGGAAGCGCTGGAGGTCCGGGCCGCGCTCGATCGGATCAACGGCGAGCTCGAGGTTCTCAAAGGTCGCATGCGCCACCTCAGCAACCTCATCGCCTTCTCCACGCTTCACATCACGTTCATCGAACGTGGACCGCACGATATCGTCCCCACCAGCAACGACCCCTTCCCGTGGGTCGACCGCCTCGGCGTCGAAGCCACGGAGTGGAGGTAATCATGGCACACCGCACACGCTGGGCCATCGCTTTGGCATCTCTTCTGCTCGGCGCATCCGCCTGCAACGCCTATCGCCTCGAGCCGCCCACCGGGTTCGCCGAGGTCAACCACCATGACACCGGCGCACGCATGAAGGCCGGCGACAACGTCGGCCTCAACGTCACCGTATTCGAGAACGTCCGCGGCGGTACGCTCGAGTTTTGGTCCACGGACCTCGTCCGCAAGTTGGCCGCCCGTGGGTACACGTTGCTCCATCACGAGCCGGTCCGCTCGGACAACGGCAAGAGCGGCACACGCTTCGACTTCGCGTACAAAAACCGCGAGGACGAAGAGAAGTTCTACTCGGTGCTCTTGTTCGTGACCGACAAGCACCGCGTCGTGGTCGAGGTCGCCGGCAACGAGGCGCTCGCGACCCAGTACCGTCCAAGGCTCGCCTCCATCGCGGGTGATCTCAAGGTGCGCGGCTGCAAGCCGGGTGGGGATCTCTGCAACGGTGAGCAAGCGAAGGGGCTGTTGGCCGCCCCTCCCCCCGCCAAGACCGAGAAACCCGAAGAGACCGCCGCGGGTGACACCGTGGTGCCCCCGTCGGGCGAACCCACCGCGCCCGTGGACACCGCGACGGATTCGAAGGGCTCCCCGTAGAGGGAGGCTCCGGCAAGCACGGGGCGCATTCAACCCGCGGGCGGCAGGTTGTGGAACGCGTGGGCAGAAAGCCCGCCGTCATCGCCGACCCAGGTGATGATCCCGTGCCCGCTCGGCGGATCGAACACCATCCGCGGCGAGGTGGCCATCCCATCCGTGGGGAGTGTGGCGACCTCCTCGATCGTGAGCACGAGCAGGCTCGGCGAATACGCCAAATGCCCAAACGCCACCGCGCTGGCGCTGGACCAAGCCACGATCGCCGATTCGTCCCCACGCCCGACGATGATCGGGAACGTCCCACCGTCGTCCGACACGACGCTCGGGTTCCACTCCCAGGTCGTATCGAGCAGTCCCGCCGCGCCGATGTTCATGCCTTCGCGCCAGGCGATCCAACGTCCCCCGCGGGTCGAAAGGGACACGTCCGTCGCGTCGGCCAAGATCGGAGCGAGAAGATCGACGCTCACCGGCGTGTCCTCGGACGTCGTCCCGCGCACTTCGATGCGGATCTGGTTCTCCGGAACACTCGGGGGCCACTCGTAGGCGGCCAGGCCGCGCACGAATTCTCCGTCCAGACCGATCTGGAGGCGCGGTGCGGTGGCCTGCCCGTAGTAGCCCACCACGTCACTCGACCAGTCTTGCGCAGGGACGTTCGACCGCAAGAGAACGTACTCGTTTTCTCCGATCTGCCCGTTGCCGAACGAGATCTGCGCATTGCCGTAAAGATCGATCGCTGCCGCGAGCGCCTCCGTCTCGTTGAGCAAGTGATACGTGCTCTCGAACCAACGCATGCCCCACGTCCCGTCGGCTTCGCGTACGCGGGCCACGACGCCGAGGACCGGATCTCCACCAACGATGGGCGTGTCGTAGGTACGCCATGCCGCTGCCACCGCGCCTGCGTCGTTGATCGCGACCGCGCGGTTTTGATGCGTGAGATCGCAGGGACCACCGGTACGCACGGTCTCGGCCATGTTCGCGTCCGCGAGCTCGGCGGTCCCAAACGCGGCGGAGTAGGGCTCCGTCGTCCGCAACAGCACGCGCGGAGCCTCTGAAACGGTCGCGGTATAGAGGACCGCGGCCCGCCCTCCAGGTGACATCCCGAGCGTCGCATCGCGACCTTCCGCGAGTTCTGCGGTCGCGTGCCATCCCATGCCAGCCTCGTAGTAGCTGGTGTAGAGCGTGCCATCGCGCTCGAACAAGGCCATCACATTGCCGGCGTTGTCCATCGCGAGGTGGGGACACACCACATCCGTGGCCCCCTGCGGCGCAAGCTCGAAAGGAGGCGCATCCCCGTTGCCCGAACGGGGGACCTCGAAAGCGAACGTGAACGGTGCGGGCAGGGCCTCGCCCGCCAGATCCGTCACGCCCACGCCCACGGTGACCTCGTAGTGCCCTACCTGAGCGAAGGGCGTCGCGGGCACGAACTCCAGGGTCGCATCGGTGACCTCCACCGATCCCCCGACGTCGATCGCGGTATCGAGACGCACGGTGACATCGGCGGTCGTGGCCATCACGTCGCGATTGAAGGTCACGCGAATCGGCGTACGACCGTCCACGAGGATCCCTTGCGGAGCCGCGAGTTCGATCGACAACGGACCGTCACTCGCGGTCTCCTCCGCGGTCGCAGCCGAAGACGACGCTTCGCTCGTGAGGTCCGAGCTCTCCGACGTGGCCGCGCTCTCGCTCGTCTCCGTGGTGGCCGTCCCGGAGGTGGAGGTCTCGGCCTGGGACGTCCCGCTCGGACCGCCCGATGTGCCCGTCCCCGTCGTCGTATCGCCCGAGCTTCCCGAGGTCGCCGGTCCGAGCGAGGTCGAGTCCCCTTGGCTGCCCCCGTCGATGCTCGGCGGATCCGCCGGGCAACCCCACAATCCCGCGACCAAGACCAGTCTCCCCGACGGCGAAACACGCATGTGCGCGGGAGCATGACGCAAGGCGGCCACCCCGTGAATCCCATGCCCCGAGCTCCTGCCCAAGTCGGACCCCTGCCGCAGTCCCTTCTACGTGACGCGCGTTCGTCGGGTCGCGGCGCGGTCAGGCGTGGCAGCCAGCGTCGCCGCCTCGGATGTGCAAGATCGCTCTCCGATTCACGCTAGATGCGCATTCCTCCAGCGCCGCCCCCTTCGGCTTTGCCCACTCACCGCGTTCGCGGAGAACGTCCGTCTCCGGCCCGATCCGGTGCGCCGTGGGTTCGAGGACCGAACCTTCGCGAGCCCGGTTCCTCGTGCCGATCTCGCGTGGAGCCGTTCTGCTCCGAACGCGGGTCAGCCGTGGATCCACCCCGGAGCACGCGCAAGTTCGACGCGCGCCGCAGGCCTTTGCTTCCTGCACTCACCCTGAGCGCTTGCCCATTTCGAGCGCCGTGCCGATCGACTTCGCTTGCCGTCGCCCCGCTCGCGCCTGCGTTTGCCTAGGTGCGGTGCTATGCGATCCCCATCGTCATTGTGCATACCGCAGCATCGGCGTCTGACTCGCCGGATGCGGGGTGCGGTGCTGCACAGGGCCCGCGAGGTAGCTATGAGCAGCAAAGGTACGATCGCAACGTTGATTCTCACCCTTTCGGCTTGTGGTGTGGCGGATACCAATCCCAATGCCATCGCCCAGGCCCTCGCCGGTCCAGCACCGCGCGAATCCATGAGCGGACATTCGTTCCAGGACCTCAAAGCGCGCGCCGAGGCCAAGGCTGCCCAAGCCAAGGCCGACGAGCTCCAATCGATCACGACGGTCTCGGGGGAGATGCCGGAGCTCGAGAACGGGTGTACCGAAGTGGGCTTCGCCCTCGACGAGTTCACGCGGAAGCGCCTCGGCGATCCCGACGATCGCGAGCGCTGGAACGCGACCAAAGAACCAGACATCCGCAGGGTCGTGGAAACCTGTATGGCCGCGGGCAAGCCCGAGGTCGCCGCGTGTCAGGCCAACGCGTTGCGCAGCGCGAGCCTGGCCCACTTCAGCCGCGAGGCCGCGGGGGAGATCCTCGAGCACTGCACCAAGCGCTACGGCACGCCGACGCCTGGCGTCTGAGCGCCCCCCGCGAGGCACGTTCACAGCGGTTCACTTCGGCGTGAGCGCAAACCGCATCCGCTTGCGGTCGTCCTCGAACGTCGCCGTCATCCGATACGGCCGCTTCACGAACTCACCACGGAGCCCCTCGAACGCGAGGTCCTTGCCAAAGACCCCCGAGAGGTCCGACTGGGGCAGCGCGAATGCCCATTCCGTGCCAACACCGCCCACCGTGCCCGGGAACTCCATGTCGATGCGCTTGAAGATCCACCCGGCATGTTCGATGCCCTCGAAGCCCTGCGTCAGCGCGGGAGTGCCCCGCAGCAGAAATCCAGGAGGGCGCCCGACTTGGGGCTCGCCGGGGGCGGGCGCCTCCGGCAACAACGCGAGCTCCTCCAGCGTGGGGGTGAGGCGATCGCCCGTCACCCCGTCTGCCCATCGCTGACCGGCACCGCTGAGGGCGAGCAGGATCGTGAGCTCTCGGCCATCGCGGCCAAAGGGCGCCTGCACCGTGATTCGATCGACCTTGGACTCGAGGGTGGGCGCCGGCACTTCCGCCCGTCCCGGCGCGAGCGGGCCCACGGCTTCGATCAAACGATCCACCGTCTGCAGCAAGCCTCGATCGATCTCCACGAGGCTGCCCTCCCCGGGAGCCAACGCCAGCGCCCGTAGCGGCTCCGGCGCCGCGAGCAGGCGCACGATGGCGTCGGCCTGCGCGTTGTCCCAGTGAGCGAGCATCGCGACGTTCTTGCCGTCGATCTCGGGATACGCGAATCGATCGATCACGAGCCAGCGCCCGAGCTCGCGGACCACCACCACCGCCTGTCCCGCGCCTTGGCGCACCACCGCCACGACTCCTTCGGATTCCAATAGGCGCCGGAGCAACTCGTGGTTGTGACGCCGCGGGACCCCCTGCCCGCGCAGGAAAACCTTGGAACCACCTTCGTATTTCGGGAGCAGTGCGCCAAGGTGATCGGCAAACCATCCCGGCCGATCCGAGCGCCCCGCCACACGCCAATGCAGGAGTGGCGGCGGGGTTTGGGCAAGTTGCGTCTGCAATGGGCGTAGCGCGTCCGCAACCGCCCCTGCATGCGCCTGTCGATCGCACTGCCCCAGCGTCGGCGTGTCCATGCACGTGCGGATGAGGGCACGCAAGCCGAGCGCGCCCGCCGTATCGCACGTGCAGCGCCCGGCGGCTTGCATCGCGAGGCGCCCCGCCTCCGCGCGCGTACGGGACAGCGCCTCGATGTTCGCCCCGAGGTTTTCGACCGCCTCCGCCGGCGGCGCGCTGAGCATCGCGCAGACCACCGCGTCGCGCTCGAAGCCCAGATCGTCCAGGGAGATCGCGTCCATCGACCCGGCATAGAGTCCCGAAGGCGGAGCCGGAACCGGCAACCCCGCCCACACCGGCGGCATCGCGTGCGGCCCCGACCTCGTGCATTGCACCACCGCCGAGCGCTCTCCGATGAAGTGCGCCGGTCCACGATCGGGTCCGCACCCCAGCCACAGCCACGCCAAGGCCGGGGCGAGAGAGAGCGGTCGTCGCAGCGCCATGCCCTCGAAGCTACCAGGCCCCTGCACCACCCCGCCAACCTTCCGCATCTCGAGGGTTCGGAGCTCCGGGTTCCCGTTCCGATCTGGTCCGCGAGCGTGTCCCTCCCGTATCCTCTCCAAGCGTGCATCCGATCGCCCTGCTCGGCGCGGCCCTTCCAGCGGTGCTCACCTTCGGATGGATCCTCGTTGCGCCATCGATGGTTCCGCCGACGGCGTCCGCCTTGCTCATTGCGCTCGCGACCGCAGTCCCGCTCGCCCTCTGGATCAGAAACCACGCGACCCTGCTCTTGCTCGGCTACGCCCTCAGTGCCGTCGCCGTCGCATCCGTACTCCGCGTGGACGTATCGCTCGCCGGCGCCTCGCCATGGAGCACCGCACCGCCGTGGACCTTCGTCGACCTGACCGAAGGAGCCCTCCCCGATCCGCCGCCGCGCTGGCTCTCCGCCCGCGGATACCTCCACACCGCGACCACACTTGGCGAGTACGACGTCCCCGCCGGTGAGCACCCCGATCAGTCGCGGCCCCCGGTCGCGACGCTCGTCCCGCTGCTCCCCAAACCGGAAGCCAGCGCCCTCGACCCCAGCGCCCACGTCGTCATCGCCCGCGTCGCCGAGCTCCCGACCGAGGCGCAAGATCCCCTCGTCCTCCGCGGTCAAACGCGCCCTCTTCCCCGCGATTTGCTCACCACCCTCGTCGAGGTCCCCGCCGACCTCCCCGTCCACGGCGTCCTCCTCGACACCCTCTCGATCCCGCGCCCTCGCGACGCCTGGCTCGCGCTCCTCGCAGCCCTCCTGGCCATCGCCCTCGCGGCCATTTGCTACACCCTAGCCCGGCGCCCTTGAGCGCTCTTGCGCCCTGCCCTCCCCGCCCCCATACTGCCCCTTCGGCCGCGCTGGAACGCCGGCGCCGCTGGCAACACCCCGAGAAGATCGGGGCCGAGAACATCGGGGAAAACACACGGGGGTGTCACGGTTTCGACGGGGGTTCTGAGTGTATAGGCTGCGTGTCGCGGGGCCCCAGCCGCCGTGTCAAAAACGGATGGGGAAAACACAGTTGCCAACGACAGCAACTACGGCCGTATGGCCCTGGCCGCCTAATCTAATTAGGTAGCCACGATCCTGGTCGAGGAGCCTGAGTAGGCCAGGATCGTCATTACACGGGCTAGTTGAAGGGAGCCGCTTCGGCCCTTCGGCGAAATCAAGGAGCTCGGGGTCAAGATCGCCTGTCGGTGGGCGTGCGTGACCTCCAAACCCAAGTTCATCCGACTACACACGTAGATGCCGTATGCGACGGCTTCCGGACCCGGGTTCGACTCCCGGCGCCTCCACAAAGCCAAGGCCCCTAGAGCGATCTAGGGGCCTTTTTCATGTCCTGCTCACCGGTGTTCGTACGACGCGACATCCTCTCGGATGGCCGAGCCCGCTCGCGACAGAAAACGTCGGTACTTTTTCACAAGTGCCGACGTTTTCCACCGAGAAGCACATCCTGCGCCGCGTGTGCTGGAGGCGACAAGGCTGTCTGCGCGGCGGATCCAGCGGCTCTTGGACGTGGGGAAGGCACAGCGCGTGAGCCGGTTACCGCATGCCTCGTTCAGCAGAACGAGACTTTCCCGGAAGTGAGCCCCCCTCACCACGAGACGGGAGGACTGGTCCTAGGGACCGTGCGCACAAAGCCGACAGTCGCCGGATTGAAGGACGGCCCCCCAAAGAAAACTTGCGTCGTTCTCCCCGACGGGTGACGGATCGGCCGTGGCTCCGGTGCACAGGGAATCATGACGAATAGCTTCCTCTCGCAGTCGCGGACCTCCGCGGGCGTCCTTCTCTTCGCGAACCTCGCCTCCGGGTGTGTCCTTGCCGAGCCCATCGGTACGATCCTCGACGATGACGACATCGAGATCACGACGATCTCCGCCTCGGGTGCAGACACGGACACCGACGGAGGCGACGACCTCGATACGGATGACTCCGTGAGCACATCGGGGGTGATCTCTGCCACGGAGACGGACTTGTTCCCGAGCACGAGCTTCGGTTCCGACGAGGTGTCGGAGAGTGGCAAGACCTCGGAGAGCACGTCCGGAGGAGACGACATGCCCATCGTCGCGATCGACGAGAACTTCGACGACTGGAGCGGCGATGACCCACGGTTCCTCCTGACGCGCCCGGAGGCCAGTGAGGGCTTCGCAGACAACAACACCGTCCAAACGTTCGATGGTCGGGATTGCCTCTATATCCACGCCCCAGCGGCGGACAACGCCGGATATGGGTACTCGGTCGAGTTTCAGCTCTTGCTCGAGTCGCGGACGGACATGAGCGGAGAAGACTTCCAGATCTCGTTCGACGTCTATGTGCCCGCGGAGACGGCCAATGAGGAAACTTACGTGCAGTTCGGGTTCTACGAGCTCACGGATCTTACGCCGATCTACTCCATGTGGCACGCGACGACGCCCGATACATGGCAAACCGTCACCGCGAACGTGAGCTACGAGGAGATCGCGTACTCCGCCTTCGCCAACAATCCCGGAGACTGGATCTTCGATTCGGTTCGGCTCATGCTCATCCAGTTCGGTGAGGGTGCCGCAGAAGGCTTGCCGGCCTCCTTCTGCGTCGACAACCTCGTCGTGACGAACGCACCGCAGTGACGGTCTCGCGAGAGCGCCTGGCTCAGGTGCTCTCGCAGGTTGGATGCACGTACGCGCAACGGCGTGCTACCGGCATGCACATCGCGCCAGAACCAAAGCCACGAACGCTCAGTGCCGCGTCTGTCGCGGCAACGCTCCGATGATCGTCTCGAGCCCGTCGAGAAACGCGTAGAGCGCTCGCCATTGCGAGATCGCTCCATCCCACGTCGCGCGCAGAGCAGCGCCACGGGTGGGGACGAGGACGGCGAGTTCGTTCGAGTCGTCGGCGTGGTCGACCTCGAGGACCTCGTGGATCGTGAGCCAAAGGAGCGTGTCGGAGGAGAGGTGATTCTGGCGGCGGAACTCGTCCCCGAGACATCGGTCCATCTGCTTGGCGAACTCCTCGGCGACGATGAGCGCGCCCACGGCGGTATAGGGATGCGCGCCTTCGAAGAGCAGGCTCGAGCTGCGCGCGAGCTCCTTGCCCGCCCGCAACAGGTCGCCGGGGACGGAGGGACGCCAGGGCGCGAGACCCTCGACGAAGCGCTCGAGCAAATGGGCGTGCACGCGTTCGAACTCGCCGTTGCCGAGCTCGTCGTAGAGTTGCTTGGCCATGAGGCAGGCGATCTTCCGGTCGTCGATGCGGGCGATGGTCGTGGAGAGCCAGCGCACGAAGTTGGGGGAGATGCCGGCGTGGGTATTGGCCATGATGACCCACAGCGCCGTCATGTCCACGGGATGGGTGCGCAGGCGAACGAAGAGGGGGTGGTCTGCAACGGTGATGGCCTCGTAGTGCCTCACGATCTCCACGGCAGGTCGAAGGGTCCCGTCGGCGGCGAATGGTTGCACGTCTGCTTCCATGGGACGTTCACTCTCCTTTCACATTTGCGACGGCCTCGCCCTCCGGACGGCGGTGGCCAAGGTGGCGTTGCACCGTATCGAGGAGCACCTGCTTTTCGATGGGCTTGGTCAAATAGCCATCCACGCCGGCTTCGCGCGCGCGCTCCTCGTCGCCTTTCATGGCATACGCGGTCACAGCGACGATGGGGACGTTCCGAGTGCCCGCGTCTGCCTTGAGCGCCCGGGTCAGGGTCAATCCGTCCACGTCCGGCAATTGGACGTCCATCAGGATGAGGTCTGGAAGGGTCGCGGCGAGCTCCATGCGCGCTTGCTCTGCGCTCTCGGCCGCGCGCACATCGTATCCGCGCGACCGCAGCAGGAACCGCATGAGCTTGAGGTTCATGGGGTTGTCGTCGACGACGAGGATGACCCCGTTGCTCACTCGGCAACCTCCGACGACGAGGTCAACGCTCGGGCGTGTTCGATGAGGCGGGCGAGGTCGGCGACGAGACCATCTGGTTTGCCCTCCCCCTTGAGGACGGTGCCCTGGGCGAGCTCACGAAGTTGTTGACTGTCGCGCATGCTGAGGTCTTTGGTCGTCCACACGATGATGGGCACGTCGCGGTGAGACTCCTGCTCCCGGAAGCGGGCCAGGAACTCGAAGCCATCGAGCCGTGGCATCATCAGATCGAGCACGATTCCGACCGGGAGCGTATGCTCCGCGAACTCGAGGGCAGCCTGCCCGTCGTCCACGCAGACGACGCGGTACTCGAGCGTGCTCAAGGTCGCCTGCATCAACCGCTGCGAAGAGGGATCGTCGTCCACGACCAAGATCGTGCCCGAAGGATCACTGTGCCGCGTGGCATGACGAAGCGCTCGGACGAGTGCCGACCGATCGATGGGCTTGGTGAGATAGTCATGGACAGGGAAGCCCCGGACGACCCCCTTCTCCGAGACGACGCTCACCACGACGACGGGGGTATCCCGGTTGCGACCGCTGCGACGGATCTGTTGTAGGACCTGCAACCCCGTCATGTCGGGGAGCAACAGGTCCAAGGTGACGGCATCGAAGGGCTGGGTCTCGCACGCGGTAATCGCCTGCTTGCCCGAGTTGGCCGTCGTCGTACGAAACCCCGCTTGCGACAGGATGCGCACGAGGAGGTTCCGGTCTTGGGCGTCGTCCTCGACCACCAGCACCCGGTCCGCGGTCTCGGGCACGGGGATCGGCGTCGGGCGATCACTCAGCGTCACTTCATCGGCGTGGCACGGCAGCACGGCGTGGAACGTGCTGCCCTTACCGAATTCGCTGCGCACGCCGACGGAACCACCTTGCGCCTCGACGATCCGCTTGGTCAGCGCGAGGCCCAGACCCGTGCCGCCGTGACGTTTGCTCAGGCCGCTGTCCAGCTGCTGGAACTCCTTGAACAGCTTCTTGATATCCGCGGGAGCCACACCAGGACCCGTGTCGGTCACCTCGAGGCGGAACATGTCGTCGGGAGCGGGGCTGACACGCAGCTCCACGACGCCGCCAGGCTCGGTGAACTTGAGGGCGTTGGACAAGTAGTTGTAGAGCACTTGCTTGAGGCGCCCCGGGTCCACGCAGATCGTCTTTACGAAGGGGTCGACGGTGGCCCGGAAGGACAGGTTCTTCTCCCTGGCCACGCCACGGAGCACGCCAAAGACCTCGTCCACGAGTCGTCCGACATCGGTCGACTCCGGGCGGAACTCGATCTTTCCGGCCTCGACCTTCGCCAGGTCCAAGACATCGCTGATGAGTCGCCGGAGGTGATGACCGCTGTTGAGAATGTCACCCAGGAACTCCACGCGCTCGGCTTCCGTGACCTCCATGCTCGTATCCAAGAGCAGCTCCGCGAACCCGATGATTCCGTTGAGGGGTGTGCGGAGCTCGTGCGACATGTTGGCGAGGAACTCGCCTTTGACACGGTTGGACTCCTGCACACGTCGGTTCTCGACCTCGAGCTCCATGCTGCGCTGCCGCAGCGTCTCGAGATGCTTCTTCTCCGTCACGTCCAGTACGAACGCGATGGTCTCTTCCTCGTTCAACGTGGAAACGCCCACGAGCACGGGAACCCGGGATCCGTCCTTGTGAAAGTACTCTTTCTCCCACGGGAGAGCCCGGCCGGAGACCATGAGCTGCGAGATGGCCTCTTCGTCGTGTCCTCTCCATTCGGGCGGGGTCATCTCGGACCAACGCACGGCGCCCGAGAGAAGATCGTCTTGGGTATAGCCAAAGGTGTGGAGAAACCCGTCGTTCGCCTGACGGATCTTGCCGTGAAAGTCACAAACCAACACGCCGAGGAGTCCAGACTCCCACAGGCCAGAGAATTTCGACTCGGCTTCCGCGAGCTGACGGCGTCGCTCTGCGAGTTCGAGCTCGCTCGCAGCCGATGATTCCCGCGCGACGACCACGTGGGCAAGTGCCGCGGTACGTTGGGTGGCGTGCAAGAGACGGGTCAAGTCGGCAGGCGAGGCTCCGTACTTGCCGACGAGGAGCACGGTCACCTCCTCGGCGATGGTCTGGACCGCCGTCGAGAACGAAGAAATGCCGAGCCCCACGCGAGAGAAGCACCGCCCGCAATCGCGCAGGAGCGCCGAGAGAGCGCGTAGGGCCGGAGTGTCCGAATCGGCACAATCTCGAATCTGCGCACGCGACGGCCAACCCGCGGCGCCAAGCAGCGCCGACCACAGGTGACGGAGCTCCGAATCCGCCAAAATCCTGCCTTCTGCGGCCTCCGTCAATGCATCCCAGTGCCGATCGCAAAAGCGCAAGAGATCGCGAAGCGCGGCATGATCGGCCTCGCTCCAATGCTCGGACATGCCCATGGATAAACACGTGTACACGGCCATGCCCCGAGCGACAACCCGACGAGCGTTCCATGTTTAGCCCACACCCGTTTTGGGACGAGCTCGGGGATCGCTACGCGCATCGCGATCCCCGTAGCGCCCCTGTCACTCGACGGGCGCCACGGCAACCGGGCGATCGCGGCGGCCTCGAGCAACGGCCTGCGCGAGCACGCGACGAACGACGCCCTCGGGCAAGGTATACGCCTCGGGGTTGGTGAAATCGCCAGCGGCGGTGAGCAACCCCGATTCATGAAGCAAACGTAGGACCACGCCCGCCGCCTCCTCCGCCCGACGCGAAGCTTCAGTAGGATCGAGCGTGGCCTCCACGCCGGTCTCTGCGAAGCGCGCTCGGACGTGCTCGGCCGCGAGAGCGCGCAACGCATCGGTCCCGCACGACGAACACGTTGCGAGCTTGCGCAGGATCACGCCCGCAGGGCTCTGCGGGCTCGCAATCTCGGACTCGACCCAGACACGAAGCGGTGAGCCCTCTTGCTCCTCCCGCTCGATCGCCGTGGTGGCGCCCTCGATCCCGACCTCGACGGCCCCAAGGCCCCCCTGCAGGGCTCGCTCCGGATCGTAGAGTTCGAGCACCGCCGATCCGATTCGGCGCACGAGCAACGGGATCCCTTGCGCTTCGCGGACGATCGCTTCGATCGCGGCGTCGGTGAAACGGATCCCATGGCGGGCGCCGAGCCCACGCATCATCGAGACCGCGGCTTCTTGCGGAAGACAAGGCACGGTAACCGCGGAGAACGAACCCATGATCGATTGGTGCGCCAAGGTGCCAAGCGGTGCCCAGAGCAACGGATCGATCGCGCTACAAAACAGCATGCCGACCCGCGCTCCAGGGGTGCCCCCCGTGGCCGGGACCGCGTTGCGCAGGCGACCGAACAGCACGGCGAGCACGGTGAGTGCATGCTCGAGACGGGACGCGCCCACGGCGATCGCCTGCTCGATCTCGTCGAGGATGATGAGCATCGTCGCCGGCTGACCACCGCTCTCCGCGGCACAACCTTGACCGAACGCGCGCAGCCAGGTGGCGAGCGTGGTCGCGTCGACCTCGGTGTCGGCGGAGGGGGGTGCCGGGAGATCGGCCCCGCGATAGCGCGTGGCCGCGGCGTCGTGGAGTTGGACGCAGAGGTAGCGCAGGATCGCGTCCGCAGCCCGTCCTGGCTCTCCCGGACCGGCGAACTCGGCGTGGAACCCCGCGAGGTCGACATAGGCCGTGGGTCCCGGGGTGCGGCGCCCGACCTCGAGGGCAAGCGAAGACTTTCCAAATCGTCGTAGTCCCGTGACGACCGTGAAGTGGCCCGCCTGGACGCTCGCAAGGAGACCGGAGACGAGGCGCTCGCGGTTGAAGAACTGCTGCGACGACTGGATCCGCCCGCGGACCTCGAATGGGTTTTGACGCAAGGAGCCCTCTTCGACGAGGTCGAGCAGGTCGTCGGGTCCCCGCGACCACTGGAGGCGCTCGGCCGAGAGCGAGAGCACGTGCACGGCCCGCGATCCGCCCTTCGCGGCCCACTCGAGCACCGCCCGCACGGCGCCCAGATCGAGCGACGCCGCTGTGTCGTGGACCAGCAGTGCAAACTGAGCCCCGCTCGCAAGCGCGGCCAGAGCCGCACGATGAACGTCGCGGGCGTGGACGAGCCGCCCCCGCAGAGCCCGGAGCAGTACGGCGCGCGAACCCCATCGCTGCCAGGTGGGGTCGTTGGGGAGATCGGCGGTGAGCACCGCGAACCGCGAGGGCAACAGCCACCGCAGAGGATCGGGACGTACGGGCAGACCGCGATCGGTCAGGTTCTTGATCGCTTCACGCGACCACGTCCCGTACTCCTTCCGCGTGCGCAAGATTCGTCGGATCCAGAGCGCGCAGGACACGAGGCCAATGAGCGTGAGGATGGCGAACAACCACGCCTGCGTGCGTTCCGACCAGACGACCTCGAGCCGCTGCAACTGCGTGCAATCGTAATGCGAGTCCGCGGCGATGCTCTCGCACTGGCTGCAACGAACGGGAGAAAGCTGGAGCGCGTCGCAAGCCGAGGTGCGCCCAAGCAGAGCCTCGGCCCACGGCCGCGTGGCAGCGGCAGCGGCATAGTCCAAGTCTTCGGCTGGGCGATCCGAACCGGGGTCGACCCTCCAGGGGGCCGCCGAGGGCGACTCTTCGAACATTTGCGCGAGGCGTGCGAGGGCCGCGACGTCCTTGGGAAACGCCTCCGAGGATCCCCGTCGCGCAGCACATTGCTCGCGCAGGCGAGCCACGCGGGTCGAGGACGCGCCGAGCACGGGCGTCACCACTTCATCGGGGGCCGGCGCTTGCGGGTAAGTTCCGGCGATCACCACCGCCTGCCCTTCCCAAAGCGCCTGCTGGAAGCGACGGCAGAGCCTGAGATTGGCGGAGCCGGGGGGGCGCGCCGCGACATGTTCGGCCCACGCGGCGAGCGGGCGCGTGGTGGCCCGATCGAGCGCGCAGCGACTCGGCGTTGCCAGGTTCTGCAACGCGCGGACGGCCTCAGCACAAAGCACGTGACCGTCGTCATCGACCGTGCGTCGACTCAACTGATCGAGCTCCGCGAGCTCCTGCGCACTGACGCGCTCTGCACGAGGCCAAAGCCGCGCGCGCCAGCGTTCGAAGCTGCCTCCCGCCTCCGCGTCGCGCAAGAAGCACGTGTACAGCTTGGCGTCGGCGGCCTCGAGGATCTCGGCCACGCTCTGGGTCGAGGACGGGGCACCGCTCGTGCTCGGGAGGTCTTGGACCCATCGGATCAGGACTTCACCATCGAGCGCGGCGCAGTCCGTGGCCCAGATGTCTTGGGTACGCCGGCGCAGGAGCAAGGGCTCGTTGGACTCGAGCACCTCGGCGAGTTGCTCGGCGCGCGCGCAGGCGTGTGCCCCGGGCTGCGGGCGGTGGCAACGCGCCAACTGTTGGTACACACGAACGAGCGCGAGCGCAGTCGAGAGCGCTCCGCCTGGAGCATGTACCTCGGCATCGCGTTGCGCCTCCTCGATGATCTCGTGCGCGAGCGGGGCCGCCTCCGAAAACCATGCCTGCAGCTGCGCCGGACCCCCCTCACGGATCTTGGCCCACGCCGCGGGCGCCACGAGCTGCATGGCTTCGACGAGCAACCGGCGGTAAAGGAGCGGCGCCTCGTGAGGCGCGGCGGCGACGAGGCCCTCGAGCTGGGCCCGCAGCGCCGAGCCCTCCAAGGCCGAAAGGGCTGGCACCACGTCGACCTCCCCGTTGGCGTAGCGCTCGAGCTCGGCGACGGCGTGCGTCGCCGTGCGCCACCCGCTGAACTGCTCCACCAACGCGCGCCGCGAATCCACGCCCACGCACGCAGAAAGATCGCGTGCGTCGACACGCCCTTGGTTGAGCCCGCGCACGAACGTCTGCGTCGCGCTACAGAACCGGCGTTGTTCGCTGCGCAAGGCCTCGAGGCGGAGCTCCGCCTCGCGCAAGCGCGCCTCCAAGTCGTCCACCGTTTCGACGGCCGAAGGTAGGTTCGCCGGCTCCTCGACGGAGGCGCGCGCTCGCGTCGACGCGAGGACGGACGCGAAGAGCACGACGAGCGAGCATCCAAGGTGTTTCAGGGTCGCCAATGGAGCTCGCAGTCCGCCGAGAGGCAGGAGTGGATGCGCGTGAACGCGGATCCGTTTCGAATGAGCCAATCCCACAGGGGAGTTCCCGGCCCGGCGCCGAGGAAGCGGACATTTTCGGAGCGCATGAGTGCGTCGACTTCGGCGACCGTCGCATGATCCGGGACGCGGATCACCCGGTGCCGCAGATCGGGAGTCCAGAGCAGGTAAGGAAAGTCCATCGAACGATCGAACGCCGCACCGTCGCCGTCACGCATCCGATCGCGGGCCGCCAACAAGGCGGTGGGCGGGCCCTCGCCCCCCACGGCCCCACGTCGCGCCTCCCAGTCCATCGCCGCGTAGCGCCAAAGCGGTGGACCCTCACCCGCGAGCGCGGGCGCAGCGTAGACGAGGTTCCAAACCCCGAGAAGGCCAACGCCCACGCGAATCCATACCGTTCGCCGCGGACAGGCTTCACGAACGAACGGGGCGGATGCGGCGAGTCCGAGCAGCAGACCGGGAAACGCGAGTATGTAGCGGGCGAGGGAGGGATCGGCCGCGGCCACCGAAGCGAGCAAGAGACCGCCCAAGACCCACGAGCCACGTCTGCGGAAAACCGCGATGGCGAACGGGATGGAAACCAAGAACAGAGGTCCGAACCCGCCGACGCGCATGTCGAACATCGGCGGCGCCGTGAGGCTGGTCCACGAACGCAACACGCGGAGCGGGAGCGGCCCAGAGAGGCGGTAGGTCCCTGCTCCCGAACTGAGCAACTTCTCGAGCGTCTCGATGCCTGGCAAGTGAATCGGTCCGAGGTCGACGATCACCGGCCAGATCGGATTGCCATAGCGCACGACGTTGCGGAGGTAAGACTCGCCCCCCACCGCGATGACGAGGGCGAGTGCGCCCAGGGCGAGACGCCATCGACCCGCGCGCAGGAGTCCGAGCATCAAGACCGAGCACAGGACCGCCGTCCCCAGGGGGGCGCTCGGCTTGGTGCCAAGGTAGAGTCCGCAAGCCACCGCTGCCGTCGCGACCGTCCCGACGCGCGGTGGCGCCAACATAGCCGCGCTCGCGAGGAGCAGGGCCGCCGCCGCCATCACGTCGACATAGTTGGTGGGGAGCTGCAAGAACACCGCCGGCAGCGTGCACCACAGGGCGCCCGCGACCAGGGCATCCCCGCGACGCGCCCCCGCACTGCAGGCGACGCTCGCGACCCCGAACCCGCCCAGCACACCAAACGGGATCTGCCCGAGATCGATCAACCGGTCGTCGGGGAGGAGCAGCCGCAACGCCGCGAACATGAGCTCGGCGCTGTGCGGATAGGTCGAGAGGTACGGCACGTCGAGCGGTACGCCCCCAATCCCGCGGTCCTGGAGGAGGAAGTTCACATACGGCAAGTGATAGGCGAGCGAATCCCAGTGCCAAACGGGCAGCAAAAACGCGCTGAGCACCGCGAGGACGAGCGCCACGAAACCGACCGCAATCGGGATGAGGAGCGTGCGCGCATCGTCGCCTTCGCTCCAAACGGGCCATCTCCACCGCGGACCCGGCGTGCGCAACAGCACGAGGGCGGCCACCCCCCAGACTCCCAGCAGGGCGCCACCGTAGAACGCCCCGAGCCACGCCAACGCTGCCGTCGTCACGACGACGAAGAACATGCCCCATACGCCCGCCCCGACCAGTCTCAGATGCAGGGGGACGTCCCCGAGGATCCAGGCGCTCAAGCGAGCTGCGTTCCAGATGACGAGCGGGACCGCGAGCGGCAGCCATCCCCAGGGCCAGGCAGAATACGTTTCCATTCGCGGCGTCGGTCGGACTTGTACCAACGACGCGACAAGGACGGGGAGGAGGATGGGCGATGGCTGCGCGCTTTCGCCGAACCATACCCGCGTGTTCGCATTGGACAGGCGTCCGCTTGTGCGCCCCATGACGGATCGAAAGACCTCTGACTGAAATCGAGGCACGGGCGCCCACCAACGCTTCGCTCCATGACAAGGTCACGAGGGTGGGCGACGAGCGCCCGGCACTTACGGTTGTAGACTGGCCGCGTGACGAAGTTGGGTCTTCGCGACCGAAGTGCGTTGGGGCTGGCCGTGTTCGGCATTTTCCCGCTCGTGGGCGCGGTCTCTAGTCTGCTCTGGGTGTCGCTCGTACGGAGCGACCCGTCCACGTGGCGGCTGCTCGATTGGCTCGGCGGGTTCCTGACGCATCCTGCCGCGGTCATCGTGCTGATCCAAGCGCTCTACACCGGTCTGCAGAGCGTGCTGTGGCTGCGGTACGAGCCGCTCACGCTGCAGGCTCCCGCCTCATGGCCCAAGGTGAGCGTGGTGATCCCTGCGTTCAACGAGGGTCCCATGGTGGAGCGGAGCATCCGCTCCGTGGCGCTCAGCGACTACCCGGCGGAGCTGCTCGAGATCATCGTCGTCGACGACGGCTCGCGCGACGACACCTTCTTTCACATGCAGCACCTCCGTAGGGAATTCCCGCGGCTCGTTCGGCTCGTCCGATTCGCGGGAAACAAAGGCAAGCGCGCCGCGTTGCGTGCCGGGTTCGAGGCGGCCAAAGGGGAGATCCTCGTCACCATCGACTCGGACAGCACCGTCGAGCCGGCGACGGTGCGCGAGATGGTGGTGCCGTTCCTGGCGGACCCGCGGATCGGCGCGGTTGCGGGCCGCGTCGCCGTCCTCAACCGCGACTCGCTCACGAGCCGGATGCTCGAGGTCCAGTACGCCCTGGCGTTCGACTTCTCTCGCGCGGCCCAGTCGACGTATCGCGCGGTCGCGTGCTGCCCTGGCGCACTCTCGGCGTTCCGCCGGGGCATCGTGATCCCGTTCCTCGACGAGTGGTGCGGCCAGACCTTCCTGGGGCGGCCGGTCAACCACGGCGAGGACCAGGCGTTGACCAACATCGTCCTCCGCGAGGGGTTCGACACGGTGTATCAGCGCACCGCGGTCGTCCACACGCTCGCCCCCACGACGTATCGCCAGATGTCCCGGATGTTCGTCCGCTGGGACCGCAGCTATATCGTGGAAGGGTTTTCGTTCGCGCGGTTCATGCTGACGCGCTACCGCGACCGCCACCGGATCCTCCCCGTGGTGAGCTTCGTCGTCAGCAACCTACGCCTGCTCTTGTTCTTCCTCGGACTCGCAGCGCTGCCCGCGTGGATCGTGATGGACCTCGAGACCTTGCTCCATTGCACCATCGCGATGCTGCTGGGGGCCACGTTCACCGCGCTCTACTACCTGCGGATCGAGCGCAGCTTCCGGTTCTTGTACGGAGTGCTCTACGCCGTCTACAGCGCGCTCTTCTTGCAGTGGATCCTTCCGTATGCGCTCGTGACCGTCCGCGACGAGCGTTGGGGCACGCGGTAGCCGGCAGCGAGCGTCGCGAGGGCGACCGTCGTTTTGGCGCGATCGTTCAAGCGCGCCCGCGGACGAGCGCCCACCTTGGGGAGCCATGAGCTCCCGTTTCGATGCGTTCCTCCAGATTTTCCGCGCGGCGATGGGCATGTTCGTCGTCGCGTCCGGATGTGCCTCGCGCGACCGCTCGCCCGCTGGACCCGAGGATCCCGCCGCGATCACGGACGAGCGGTGTGCCGCCCCCGCGCGGGGCAGCGTGTTGTTCGTGCTCACGGCCGCGGACACCCAGCAGCTGGCGAACGGCAAGGAGCGCGCGACGGGGGTGTTCCTGAGCGAGTTCTATGAGTCCTATCGCGCCGTCGCCGATGCTGGCTACACACCCGTCCTCGCTTCGCCCGGCGGCATGCCAGCGGCGATCGATCCCGAAAGCCTCGACCCCAAATATTGGACCGCACATCCCACGTGGCGCGCCGAGGCACGAGCCTTCGTCACCACGAGCCCGGACCTGCGTACGCCACTCCCACTGGCCGAGGCGCTCGCGAACGCGGAGCGGTTCGTCGGCACGATCGTGCCCGGGGGTCAGGGCGTGATGATCGACCTGATCGGAGATCCCGACCTCCACGCGTTGCTCCTCGCCCACGGGCGATCCGGACGCGTCGTGGGACTGCTCTGCCACGCCCCGGCGATCTTGACGCGGCTTCCCGCCCATCAGAATCCGTTCGCGGGACATCGCCTGACCTCGGTCTCGGGTTTCGAAGAGTTCTACATCGAGCGTTTCGTCATGAAGGGAAGAGCCACGGAGCGACGGATCGCTCATGCGCTCGAACGCGAGGGATACACACATGCGCATGCCTTTCCGGGGAAGTCGTTGGCGGTGCGAGATCGCAATCTCGTGACGAGCCAAAATCCCTTCTCGGGGGACGCGTTTGGCGCGGCGTACTTGACCGCGCTCCATGAACGAGAGCGCGATGCTGGGTGCGCGGCCGGGGCACCGTAGCGGTGGTCCGCTCCGGCCGACTTGGGGTACTGGATCCCACACGATGAAGTGCCTACGCGCGTACGCGACGTTCCTGGGGTCCGCATGTTGGTTGGGCTGCTCGCCGGGCGTCGGTTCCGGAGCCGAGGGATCGAACGCGGAGACGACCACCGTGGACGCCGGGAGCTCCGAGACCGGCGGGTCCGCTGCGGGAGGGTCCGAGGGCAGCGCGGAGGTCTCGGACGGCTCGGTCGGAGGCTCCGCTTCGGATGCGTCCACCTCGACCACGGCAACCACGGCAACCACGGACGATGCGACGAGCGCGGACCCGAGCACCTCGGATCTCGCCGAGAGCACGGGCTCTCCCGGCGACACCTCGGGGGACACCACCGCTGCCCCCTGTGATCCCGGGACGGCGCAGACCGAGTGGGCGGTCGACTGCTCGAGCGATGCGGAGATCCACGCGAACTGCGTCAGCGGTACATGGACGAGCTGGGGCTCGTCCAGCCCCGAGAACTACCCCCTGCGCTACGAGACCGAGCATTTCGCGTTTCTTTGGCCGGACGAACGCAATGTCGACATGGCGGATGCGATGGCCGCGGGCGAGTTCCTCGAGACCACGGTGTGGGGTCATTTCATGGGCGACCCCATCCACTTCCAGGAGCCGGACTGCACGCGCGCAGACAAACGAAAGGTCAGCATCCACATCATCGCCGATGGCCTATTCGGCGGATGCAACGCGGGTCGCCCAGGGATCTGGGTGGGACCCGGGGCGCTGGAGGACCATTGGGGACTGGCGCACGAACTCACGCACGCGCTCCAATGCATGACGCCTGCGCTGCCCGATTGCGGAGCCGGCGGTTGCTGGATCTTCGAGAGCCACGCCAACTGGATGGCTCATCAGCTTCCCGAGTACCGGGGCAACACGCATTGTTCCGATATGCTGATCAACATGCCTCACCTGTACTACGGATCGACGCGCGATCGGTACTGCAACTGGCAATTCCTGGAATACATCAAGGACCGGCATTGCTACGCCCCAGTGAACCAGATCTGGAGCGCCTCGGACGTGCCGGCGGGGCTCGCAGACCCGCTCAACAAGCTCGCCCACGCCATGGACTGGGACGCTGAGCAGCTCAATGATGCGTTCGGAGAATGGGCGATGCACAACGTCACGTACGACTATCGCGATCCCGAGTCCCATGGGGGCACGGACCAAGGTCCGACGTACCGAGCGCGGTACGGACCGCTGACGGATGCGCGCGCACCGGAGCGCCTGCGCCGGATCACGCAGCTCGAGGGCCTCGATGACGATTGGCCCAACCATCGCAGGTTCGTCTCGCCGTACTACTGGGCGCCCCAGCGCGGCGGATACAACATCGTCGAGCTGCTCCCGGAACCAGGTGCCGAATCCGTCACCGTCGAGTTTCGTGGGGTGCTCCAAGACGAGGCGGACTCCGGCTGGCGGTTCGGGATCGTGGCGACCGACAGCGAGCTCTCGAGCGCTCGATACAGCGAACTCCACGGGGGCAACGAAGGCGCCGTCGAGTTCTGTGCGACTCCTGGTGAGCGGCTTTGGCTCGTCGTCACGGCCGCCCCGACCGTGATTCAGAAGATCATCTGGGACCAACCGTATCCATCGATCTATCGCTATCCATATATGATCGAGGTGCAAGGGGCGTGGCCCGCAGGGTTCTCCGGGGGCACGCGGCAAGCTTGCCCCCAAGGCCTAGAGCCGCACGAGAACGGTGGAGGATGTGCACCGCCCGAGTTGGCCGCCTCGGTGTTCGTGGGCCCCTACGCCCAGGTGCGCGGCGGCACGGTCACCGGCGATGCGCGCATCGAGGACCACGCCATCATCCTCGACGGCGCCGTCGTCGAGGGCGGAACCGTCGGCGCACTCACGATCCTCGACCGCTTCACCGTGAGGGACGAGGCCACGGTGAAGGCGACCTTCTACCCACCCGGATTCTTCGAATCGGGCCAAGGGCTCTCGGGGTCCGCCGTGCTCTACGGCGACATCGAGTATCGTGGCGCCAGCCTCAATCGCTCGAGTGGGAGCTTCTACGGCTTCGTGGACGCAAACACGGAGAGCGCCGAGATCGTCGATCTCACGATTCCACCGCCCTATGCCTGGCGCCCATGAGCACCCGCCTCCGACCGCGAACCTCGCGGCGGGCAGCCAAGGGACCTCGACGAGCGCCACAATCATGGCCCTCGTTCGCGACACCGTGAGCGCGCGGGTCCCTGGGCTCCGCGGGGATGAGGACAAGACGTCGCTGCTGCGCGCCCTCGCGGGTACGCATGGCTATTGGGCCGTGGTCGCACTTGGGCGGTCGATCCGCGAGCTCCCGACCAACCCCGTGTTCGAAGCCATCATGGCGGGCCGCGACGGACTCGCGGTATTGGAGCGGTGGACGCGGCTCGAACGATTCGGTCACTCCCGCAACCGCACGCGCGGGCGCGTCCTCGAGGCCACGGATGCGCGCGTCCGGATGCTCGTGCTCCACGAGGCCGGCGATGGCGGACCCATCGACCCGCACAACGACCTCTTCGTGTGGGGGCTCCTGGTCGGTGTCCTCGAACGTGCGGGGTGCTCGGCCGTGGACGCCGCGCTCGTGCAGGAAGATGGAACGGGGGTGCCGCTCCTGCGCGGTGGGAGTACGGCTTCGCTCGAGGCGCTGCCACCCCACACCGCGACACTCGAGCTCGTTTGGGGCCAACGCATCGCGAACCCTCGCTTGGAGTCGCCACGCACTGCATCCGAAGGTGACGCGGCGCTTCCTCCTGCGACGACGATGGAGCGACTGCGACGGTTCCTTCAGACCGATCTCGTCCATCCATGGCGCCTGACCGAGTGCGCCCGCATGCTCCATTGTTCCACGCGCCAGCTGCAGCGAACGCTGAGCGACGCCTCGACCAGCTTTCGCGAGGTTCTCCAACGTGCGAGGGTCGACGCGGCCCTGCACCTCCTCGAAGAGCATCGCTTGAGCCTCACCGACATCGCGTTCTGCACGGGGTTCTCGGATCTCGCCCATTTCTCGCGGACGTTTCGCAAGATCCATGAGGTTCCCCCCTCGGCCTTCCGCGACGTGCTCCAACAACGCTCGTAGATCACCTCGCGTCGTCGAACCGGGGTTCCGGGCCACCTTCGCGCGCCAGCGCGTCGCGCAGGTCCGGACCGAGCACCTCCCATCCGACCACGTACGAAGCGTTCATCCAACCGAACCCCTCCGTGGCGATGTACGAGGACTCGGCGTTCACGTTGCCATATTCGGCGAACACCCGGTGGGTCCGTGCGACGACGTCATATTTCTCGGGCACGGTGCCATGGTAGAGAGCAGCGTTTCGAACGATCGTGAACAGCCAGCGATAGGCGAGCCGCTCTGCCTCGGCCGCGAACCCGTGTGCCCGCAAGGCCTCCCACGCGATCATTTGATGCGGTGCCCAACCATTGGGGTAGTCCCATTGTCGGTCCAGGGTGGCCGCGACGACGTCCTCCCCCTGGGCGCGCAACGAGATCGGACGTTGCACCCGTGCGAGAGATGCCGCGTCCGTGGCGCAGAGGCCTCCAGAGCACTCGAGTCGGTCGAGCGCTACCTCCACGAGCCGTGCCTTCTCCTCGCGCGAGAGCAATCCGACCTCGCAGGGGTCACGGGCGATCGCCCACAGGGGAAACAACGTGGTCGCGCTCAGGTAGGGCGAGCGTTCTCCGCGGGCCACGTCGAAATCGAAAAAGAGGCCCTGCGATTCGTCGTAGAGGAACTCGCGCATCGAAGCGGCGCGGGCCCGCGCGCGTAGACACCAGGGCTGTGGGTCTCCCTGGGTATCCGCGCGCCAACGGGCAAAGTCCAGCTCCGCCCGTAGCAACAGCGCATTGAGGTCGACCGTCGCGAAGTCGGCGGCGCGATCGGGCACGGGATCGTCGCCGCGATACCAACGGAACGTCGTGTCGTGTCCACTCTCCCGCATCGCGCGGTCGTGCAGGAAGAACTCGTCGATCTGCGGATCGACCAGGGTGCCGCCACGGTAGGCGTCTTCGAGCTTCGCGGCGCACGCAACGAAGGCGCGCCGCTCCTCGAGCGTCCCGCCAGCGCCGTCGCAGCGCCCGGTCGTTCGTGCGTAGTGTTGGTAGAACCACGTGAAGTGGCCGGGCTCGACCTCCGGGGGCTGTCCTCGACCCTCGCCGAAGTAGCGCGAGAGACAGACCTCGCCGCGGCAGAGCGCCGTCACACGAGGATCCGCGGACCAAACCGTGGCGTACTCGCGTGTGGCGACTTCCATGGCGTGGTCCCGCCACGCCGCGGTCGCCGCTCCTTCGGGCAACGCCGCAGACACGGCCAGGATCATCGCAGGTAGGAACGGCGGCTGCGAACGCGTGAGGTAGTACGTCCGATTCGCGTTGAGGACCTTGCCGTAGTGCTCGACCTCGTACACGAGGTTGTCGACGATCGAACGTGCGAGCTCGATACGCCGGGGCGACTCGAGCAGACCGAGTACGATGAAGAAGCTGTCCCAGCCATAGAGCTCGTTGAAGCGCCCGCCGGGGACGACGTACGGGCGACCGCGACCGTCTCGATCGAGGCCAAGCGTGAGGAGGCCATGAGTGAGCTCCAAGGGAGGAACCGGCAGCGGCAACGCGTGCACCTCGACGATGGGCCGATCCTCCGATCGCGAAAACGCCGCGATCGCGGTGGGATCGTCAGCGGGTACGTAGAGGTGGACGCGCGTATCCCCGCGCAACGGGGACACCACCGAGCCTCGGTCCTCGCCCCGATTCGCGCAGAGCCGAGGCTCCGCGGAGTGAACGTACGCGACCTTGGGATCGAGGGCCACGCGCCAGAGCGCGGGGTCGTCCGGATCGATGACGCGGGTCAGCCGGTCCCAGAACTGATCCTCGATCCGCTGTCCGAGCGTGAGCGCAGGGCTCTGCCGGACTTCAGCGAGATCGAGCGGGGCCGCGGCTTCTTGCGTGGCAATCCGAGCCAACGTTTGCGTGTATTGGCTCCATTGGTAGAGATGGTCGAAGGAAGCGGTTGCTCCCGTGGGGAGCTTGATTGGCGTCGCGAAGGCGCCCGGACATCGCGCGGCATCGAGCTCCGTGATGCGCGTGTCCTCGTCACAATCGTAGGCTTGCAGCGCCTCGCACAGCAGAGTCTCGGCCTGCGCAGGGGTGAGCACGACGTGGCCCTGCGCAGGCGAGGGTTCGTCGGATGAGGGCGTCCTCGGAGCCGAGCAACTCGCGGCGAGGAACATCGTCCCGCCGATCGACCCGAGACCGCGCACGGGGGGAGCCTACGTCGCGATCCTGGGTTCGCCAGGCAGAAACCCTAGCAGCCCGGCACATGGGCCAGGTCCGAGAGCCAACTCGCGCGTCGACCTCAGACGCCAGCGTGGCAGGCTATGCTTGAAGTCGGAGACTCTTCATGCGCATTTCCTTGATCCTCGCCGCTTCGCTCCTTGCATGGATCGCACAGCCTTCGCTCTCCCGCGCGTGCAGCTTCGCTGGCGTGAGCGAATTCATGCCGGACCCGAGCTTGGGCGACACCGTCGCCCCCCAACCGGTGGGCTCCGTGGACGTCCGCGTCTCACGTGGTCACGGCCCCGATTGCAGCGGTGGAAGGTGTCAGACCGACTCCTGCGCCGACCTCGGCACCATGGGCCTCACGTTCACGCCGCCCACCGACGATCGCACGGCGTCCACCGATCTCGCCTACCGCTTGGAGGTCGCCGAGGGCATCCCTCCCGAGGGGTTGCTGCCCGGGTTCACCTTCTTGCCCCCCTTCTCACCGAGCGAAGGCATCGTCCTGTCGTGGATCGACGGGGACTCGGACGACCAGGAGCCGCTGGAGTTCTCGCTGCGGATCTACGCGGTCGATCAAGCCGGTAACGAGAGTCCAGCGACCGCCATCGAGGTGTCCGACCCGGGCTCCTCCGCAGGATGCAATGTAGGCGCGCGAGGGAGTGCGCTGCCCTTGCTCTTGCTCCCCATGGGGATGATCGCGCGGCGGCGATTTCGTCGCGTCCGTTGATGCGCCGGACGTTCCGCGCGGAGCCCTCCCGGGCCCCAAACAGGAACTCCCCTTTCCGAGGGGGGCACCGTGCCATGGACTTTCGCCACGGGCTGCCAGGGCCGTGTTAGCCTCGCCTCTTCGAGCTTGGATGGTGCAGTCATGATGGATGGCCTTCGTCGACATTCGCTCTCGTGGACAATTGCTGCGGTCTGCCTCGGCGCCACCTGGGCCTGGGGACAGAGCGCCCAGGCGTGTGGCGGGCTCTTCTGCGATGGCGCGGCGCCCATGCCCGTCGACCAATCGGGCGAAGACATCCTGTTCGTTCCCGGCGACGGCACCATCGAAGTGCACATCCGGATCCAGTACGAGGGCAACCCTGCAGACTTCGCGTGGGTGCTGCCCGTTCAGTCGGTCCCCACGGACGTCGCCGTGGGCTCCGATCCGCTGTTCGTCAACATCAAGAACGGGAGCGTCCCCACCTACGGCTTGAACCGGACGTTCGAGTCCTGCGGCTTCAACTCGGACGAATCTGCCGCCGGGGGCGGTGAATCGGGCGGAGGGGAAGAGGACGACGGCGGAGGTGACTCCGCCGGCGGTCCCGTCGTCGCTCTGAGCGAAACCGTCGGCGCGTTCGAGCTCACCGTGCTCACGGGCGGAACGGCGCAAGAGACCATCGCGTGGCTCGAAGAGAACGGGTACCAGCAAGACCCCGAAGCCGAGCCGATCCTCGCCGAATACCTCGCCGAGGGCTTCCTTCTCGCCGCCATCAAACTCAAGGGCGGTGCAGAGCTCGATGAGATCCACCCCATCGCGCTCACCTTCGCTTCCAACGAGCCCTGCGTGCCGTTGCGGCTCACGCGGATCGCCGCGACCGAAAACATGGACGTGCGGACCTACTTTCTCGGCGACGGCCGTGTGGTCCCGCAGAACTATCGCCACGTGCTCGTCAACCCGCTCAAGATCGACTGGGCCAACTTCGGGAGTAACTACAAAGAGGTCATCGGTGAGGCGGTCGATGCCCAGCACGCGGATGGGCGCGCCTTCGTCACCGAATACGCGGGTCCATCGTCGGTCGTTTCGTCCGTTGGGCTCTACTATCCCGATTGGGACGCAGACGCGTTTCGTGGCACCGACGTCGCAGAAGCCCTGCTCATGTTGGAGTCCCAGGCGCTCGTCAACTGCCGCTTCTCCTACGGCTACTATGGCTACTACGGCTACGAAGACTACGAGTATGACGAGTACAGCTGCCGTCCGCTGCATCCGCTGCTCACCGCGCTACTCGCCGAATTCTTGCCTCCGCCCGATGGCATCGCGCCCGGGCCATACCTCGGGACGCGCGACGCGGACCTCGAAGCGCTGATGGGCGTTGCGTGGGATAGCGAGGGCTTCGCCGACCTTCTGGACGAGCGCGTGATCCAGCCAGGTCTGCACGCAGCCGACCTGCTGGAAGCCAACCCCTACCTGTCGCGGCTCTACACGACGATTTCTCCATGGGAGATGACGGCCGATCCCATCTTCCTGCAGAACCCCGAACTCGGTGAGATCCCAGCCCAGCGCACCGCGGATCAGTTCATCCGGTGCGACGGCAGCAGCCGCTTCACGTTGCCCGATGGTCGCGTCGTCCTCGTGGGGCCGGACGGTGTGTGGCCCGAGATCGGCGACGACGACCAGTTCGCGGAGATCGTCGAGGAGTACCCCGCGCCCGGTGCCCCCGTCACCCTCGCCGACAACACCAAGGCGATCGAGGACGCCTTGGACGATCACAACGGGGAGATGCAAACAGGGTGCGGGTGCACGGCATCGCCGGGCTCCTCCAAGCTCTTGGCGCCGCTGCTCCTCCTTCTCGCGGCCCTTCGTCCCCGCCGCCGTCGCTCGTAGGCGCCCGTAGTCGGGGGGTCAGTCGGCGAGGCTCGGGGTCTCCCAGTCGCGCCACTCGGCGAGGTTGCCCATGCCATTGGGGTGCGCCTGGATCTGGCCGGGCGCGGCGTCCTCGAACTTGAGGAACTTGGCGATCGCCTGACGCAGAGGCTCGTCGTACTCCGGCTTGCCGACCGCACAGTGGCTCTGGTTGGCGACGTTGGAGATGTAGCCGATATTGGCCTCGACCCCGAGCGCCTTGAACATCTCCGCTCCGGCGAGCGTGGCCACGTGCCCCGCGGGCGCGCCATATTGACGAACGTGCGGGTTGTCGAGCACCAAGAGCCCGCGCGGCGCGATCATGGCGACCATCTCGTGGGTGTCGACCGGGAGCTGGGCGGCGTTCAGAACGAACGGCTCGAAGTCGTTGCTGAGCCAGTTGAGGCCGTAGAAGTTGTCGTACGTGCGCTCGGTGCTCAGCGCATCTACGATGCGGTACGCCGGTACGCCACCCGTGCTCGTCTCGTGGGGGATCGTGAGGGCGATCCGCTCGTCGAAGACGCCCACCGTGAACGCGCCCTTGCCGTTGCGGGAGCAACCGGTTACCCCGAGCCGCGCGGGGTCGATGATCTCGCGCCCGGACTCCTGCAACACGTCGATGAGCCGGCTCGCCCCCCATGCCCATGCCATGAGGAGGCCCGCGGAGTGGTTGCCGCCGAAGATGTCGTAGAAAAGACCCGGGTTGGGTAGCCCTCTCGAGGCCTCTACGGGGCCCTCCACGCCGAGATCGTAGTGGTTGTAGAAAATGATGGCGACTCCTTGGTCGAGGATGAATTGCTCTCCGAGAGCGATCCCGCTGAAGCCACCCTTTGCGCCGAGGTTGATGATGGCGGGGAACGGTGCCTGCCCCACCTGGGGAAGCACGATTTGCGCGCTGAAATGGATGCTGGTCCCCATGTGCTCGACGTCGACGGAGACCTCGGTGTTCGTCACCGTCCCCGTCACGCTGTCGGGCTTGGGCGGTTTTTCGCCGTAGATGTACTTCTCGGCTTGCTCGTGGAGCTCCTGCCTACGGCAGCGCCACTCCTCCTTGCTGGTCATGCGCGTGCCATCGAGCTTCGTGAACGGATCCGGAAGACGCTCGATGAGCGGAAGGTCGGAAGGCGCGGGCAACTGCGCGACCGTACAGTCGAGCCCCGTATTCTCCCTGCTCTCCGCCACTCCGGGCGCATCGTCCTCGGTATCGCTCCCCGTCTCGCCGCCCGTGCCCGACTCGCCCTCGCCCGTCTCGTCTCCGCTCTCCGCGGTGTCCGCGATCCCGGAGTCGGCGGTCGTCGCAGGTGCAGCCTCACAACAGACGCGTTCACCGGGGCAACTGCCGGGCATCACGACCATGTCCGGAGCTTCACACTGGTCTACGCATTCATGGCGGCATTCGTCCTCCTCTGCGCCAGTGGAACCGGTTCCAGAATCCGCCGAGTCCGAGGCGCCTTCCGTCGCACCCCCGGAGCTCTCCTCCCCGCTCGAGCCCTCGCTGCTCTCCGAGCCCGCGCCGCTCGAGTCCGGGTCGCCGGAGTCCGAGTCCGAGGGCTCGGCATTGTTTGGGTTCCCCGTAGCGCACGCGCTGAATAGACCCAGCGCTCCAAGACAGATCAAGATCCGAGATTCCATCGCTCGCCCCAACGCCCGCCGAATCCAAAGTCCTGGTGCGCACCGCTTGCTGCAACGCGGGAGACGACCACCGGCACCCGAAGCAGCCTCGTGCGCGGAACGAATTCGCGCAGGGAACCATGCCTTGCGGACACGGTGCCCCTGTTGTCGCGCAGGCGCGTGGCAGGCGTCAACCGGCGTGGGCGTCGCGATCGAACTCGCGCGCGGTTTCCAGCGGCTCTGGTACCGTGGCCCGCGGAAAAAACCGATGCTTCCGACCCTCGACCCCAAGCGCGCGCAGGCTTTTGTCGACGAGCAGTTCTCGGCGTCCATCGTCGAAACGCTCGAACGCTACATCGAGATCCCCAACAAGTCGCCGATGTTCGACCCCAAGTGGCGCGAGCACGGCCATATGGATGCCGCGGTGCGGCTCGTGGCCGATTGGTGCCGCGACCACCTCCCCTCCCGCGCGCTCCTGGAGGTGATCGGCCTCCCCGATCGCACTCCGCTCATTTTCATCGATGTGCCGGGCACGGAGGGGGCTCCGCCCGAGCAGACCGTGCTGCTCTATGGGCACCTCGACAAGCAGCCCGAGATGACGGGATGGGCCGAAGGCTTGGGGCCGTGGACGCCCGTCCTCCGCGAGGACAAACTCTATGGCCGCGGAGGCGCAGACGACGGGTACTCGGCGTTCGCGTCGCTTACGGCCCTGGCCGCGATCGATGAACAAGGGGTGCCGCGCCCGCGGTGCGTGATCCTCATCGAAGCCTGCGAGGAGTCGGGCTCGGTCGACCTGCCGGCGTACATCGACCACCTCGAGGATCGCATCGGCACGCCCACCCTGGTGGTTTGCCTCGACTCGGGCTGTGGCAACTACGACCAGCTGTGGTGCACGACCTCGCTGCGCGGCAACATCACGTGCACCCTGCGGGTCGAGGTCCTTCGCGAAGGCGTGCACTCCGGCGATGCATCGGGGGTGGTGGCGTCGAGCTTCCGGATCGCACGCATGCTGCTCTCACGGATCGAAGATCCGCAGACGGGGGAGCTGCTCGGCGAGGAATTCGCTGCCGAAATCCCGCAGGAGCGCGTCGCACAGGCCCAAGCCGTCGCCGAGGTGATCGGCGACGAGATCTACAGCAAGTTTCCTCTGCAGTCGGGCATGCAGCCCACCTCGCCCGATCCAACGACGCTCATCTTGGCGCGGACCTGGCGGGCGACGCTCTCCATCGTCGGCGCCGACGGACTGCCGCCCATCGCGAGCGCAGGGAATGTCCTTCGTCCGTTCACGGCGCTCAAGCTGAGTGTCCGTTTGCCTCCGACCATCGATGCCAAGGTCGCCGCGGTGGCGCTGCGGCAGCGTCTCGAGGCCGACCCCCCGTACGATGCCCATGTGCAGATCGAAAACCTCGAGGGAGCCAGCGGTTGGAACGCGCCGCCGCTCTCCCCAAAACTCGAGGCGCTGCTGCAGGAGGCTTCGCAGACTTACTTTGGCGCGCCGGCGATGGCGATGGGAGAAGGCGGATCGATCCCGTTCATGGGGATGCTCGGCAAGAAATTCCCGCGCGCGGAGTTCGTCGTCACGGGCGTGTTGGGTCCGCTGTCGAACGCCCACGGTCCCAACGAGTTTCTCCATCTTCCCACCGCGCGTCGCCTCACCGCGTCCATCGCCACGATCATCGCGGGCCTTGCCGCGCCCTGAAGCTGCCTTGCGGGGCCGCCGTGCCAGAGGCTTGGAAGTTCCACCGCGCGTCGCTAGGCTTCATGCATGAGCCACGAGCGTCAAGTGCCCACGAGTCGCCTCGGTCGACTCGCGCGACTCATCGGAGCCGGTGCGCGTTCTGGGACGAACATGCTGCTCGCGCGCGATGGGCAAGGCGCAGCGGAATACGCCGCCGAGGTGCTCGGCTCCATGCGGGGTCTGGCCGCCAAGGTCGGACAGATGGCGAGCTACGTGGATGGGTTCGTACCCGATGCCCATCGCGCGACGTACGAGCAGGCGCTCGGCAAGCTGCTCGCGGCCACGCCCCACTCCTCGTGGACCTCGATCCGCGAGGTCATCGAGCTCGAGCTGAACGCCCCGGTCCAAACGCTGTTCGAGGCGTTCGAGCAGGAGCCGTTCGCGAGCGCGTCGATCGGACAGGTCCATCGCGCACGCCTCTTGGACGGAACGCCCGTCGCGGTGAAGGTCCAGCACCCGGGGATCGATCGCGCAATCGAAGCCGATCTCAGCAACGCCTCGGTGATGCAAGGCGTCGTCGGCATGGTTGCGCCGCGTTCGCTCGACGTCAAAGGCATCTATGATGTCGTCCGCCAGCGTTTCCGTGAAGAGCTCGACTACGGGCTCGAGGCCGATCGCCAAGAGTGGTTCGCCCGGCTCCACGCAGACGACGACCGCGTCCACATCCCCAAGATCATCCGCGACCGGTCGAGCCGCAAGGTCCTGACGAGCACGTTCGCGGAGGGACGCGCGCTAGAGGCGGCCCTGACCGCCTCCGAAGCCGAGCGCCGCGCTCACGTCGAGACCATGTGGCGCTTCGTCTTCCGCGGGATCCTCGTGGGCGGCATGTTCAATGCCGATCCCCACCCCGGCAACTACCTCTTCCGTGAAGACGGCCACGTCGTATTCCTCGACTTCGGGTGTGTGCAGCCCATCGTCGAACCCTCGCTTTCGAATGCGCGGGTGATCCACCGCGCAGCCATCGATCGCGACGAGGCGGCGTTCCGTCGCGGGTGCGCCAGGATGCTGGGCACCCGCGGTGGCGCCTACGAAGACGCGCTCGTGGGCTACACGCGGCGAGGGTTCACGCCCCTCTTCGAATCGCCGTTTCGCATCCATCCGGAGTTCGTCGCCAACAACGTGCGGGAGATCCAAAGCATCAAGAAGATGTTGTTCTCCCGCGAGGAGACCGTCGTTGGGATGCCTCCGGAGCTGTTGTTCATGAATCGGCTCCAGTTCGGGTTCTTCTCCGTGCTCGCCAAGTTCGACGTCGCCGTCGATTTCGCCGCGATCGAGCGGCGGTTGCTGGAGAGCGTCGCGCCACAGGGTGCGAACGCCTCGGCGCCCGCGCCCTGACCGATCACCTTCGCGGACCGCCCAGCGTCCAACGATCAGCGCTCGTCTGCGCCGATGTCCGGGCGTGCGTCCCGGGGATCGCCATCGATGTCGTGCGGCACGGCATCTTCGCCGAGCGCGACGCCGGCATCGATCGCGGTCGATCCCTCGACGAGGTGGACGTCGCCGGAGAGCGGCGCCACGAACTCGTTGAGCATGACCATGGCATTGCCGGCGACCGGAACGCCTGCGTCGTCGCGATCGAGAATGTCGTGCGTAACGAGGTTGTTCACCACCCGCGCCTGGGTCCGCGGGAAGCGATATTCGATCGCATTGTAGGTATCGACTGCGGATGCGACGGTATTGTGAACGACGGTCGCATCGCATACGTTCCATAGGCCGATGCCTGTATCCAGGCCAGCCTCGGACGCCCCGATCCCCGTCCCCACCGCGACGACCGTGTTGTTGCGGACGACCCCTCCCATGTGGTCGAAGTAGCCTTCGCCACACACGGGCTCGAGATCATAGGGGCGCACGGGTTCGTACTGTTCCCAAAGCCCGAGCATGATCCCGATCGCACAATCGCGGACCGCGTTGCGTTCGATCCACTGGTTCGCGGAGGCCTCGAGGAACCTGATCGCCGCTCCGGGCAACCCGCTCGGACACCAAAAGCCCTCGACCGTATTGTCGCGGATCGTCCAGCCGAACGCGCCATATCCCACGACACCGGCCGTTTCCGGGCAGGCATCCGCGAGCTCCTCGCGCCCTTCTTGGGTGAGGCGCACCGAAGAACACGCGAGCGTGCCATCGTCGGCGGGGTAGCCCTCGTAGCTCGGGTTGATCTTGAAGGCGGCGAGCCCGGGGTCCACGAGGTGGAGGCGATACCCCACCACTCCACCCGCGGGTGCAGACGGGGATCCCGTGACGTGCACCAGATGATGCCCCGATCGACGCAACGTGAGCTCGGCGATGGTGGTGCCCGGCTGCTGCGCAAAGATGATCGTCCCCAGGCGCTGGCCGTCCAACACCACGTCCTCCGGACGCCCCGTGGAGGAGCGCAGCGTGACGTTCGGCGCATTGAACGAGATTGAGCGATCGAGCCAGTACGTCCCCGGCTCGAGCACGATCGTCGTGCCTTCCGTCGCTTGCGCCACGAGACTGGGGAGCTCGGCCGCACGTTCGATCGCGACCGAGAGTACGGGCCCCGTCGGCGGCGGCAGGGGCGGGCACGGATCTTCGAGCGGAGTCCATGGTGCGCCGCTGTCCTCCGACGCGCTTCCCCCATCCTCCCCGGTCCCGGGCGAAGCGTCGGGATCGAACGCCGGGTTGATCTCGCACCCGGCGACGAATCCGAGCGCAAGCCATCGCAGGTGCCTCATCACGGTTCTGGGAAGAGACTACCAGCCTCGTCAGGCGAACAGCGCGTCGATGCGTCCCTCCACCTCCCCCAGGTTCGTATCCACCCCCACGGCGAACATCGCGGAGTTGAGGACATGGACGGGGTGCATCCCCTCCGCGACCACGTGTTGCCCGGCATCGAGCCCACCCGCGCGCCCGGCGATGAGGCAACACATGTTCTCGGTGGAATGGGTCGAGAGCTCGTCGCCGCTCCCCGGATCGTACCCATGCCCGGCCTCGTTGAGATGCACCATGGCACAGCGGTCGAGCACGGAGCCGGCCCCTTCCGGGGTGTCGCGCAGCTTCGCCACGAGGTACGCAAAGTGATCGACGTGCCACGCCCGCACACGGCTCATGTCCTCCGTGCTCCCACCGCCGTGCCCGAGCTCGTGCATGTCGTAGGGAATCCCCACGATCGGGTGAATGTTCATGTGCGACTGCGCCATCGTCATGAGCCACGTGACGGAGCGCGTGAGGTCGCAGGTGAACGCCATGTGGATGAGGTCCGCGAACACGCGCGCACGCGTGCTCTCGTCGCTCCAGCCTGCGTTCACATCGTAGTCCTCGCCGCCCAAGCTCTCGTTGTTTCCGCCCACCGCTGGGTCCTCGCCGGGATCGGGGAACATCCCGCAAGCGCCCTCCACCGTGGGAGGATTGGCGGAGAGGCGTTGCTCGAGCGCCCGGATCTCCGTCAGATGCTGCTCGAGCCGGCGCCTGTCGGCCGCCCCGAGCCTCGGGATCAACGCGTCGAGCCCTTCGCCGACGCGATCGAGCACGGATTGGCGCTTCCGCAGCGCGTAGAGGAGCTCGGAAGCCTCGCCCTCATCGGGCGGAACGAACCCGGTGAACAAGGCTTGGTAGGCCTGGTACGGGCTCGTCTGACCGGGGTTCTCACGCAGGTAACCGCCCTCTTCGCGATACGAGAGGATGTCGCGGCCGTAAGGAGCGCTCTGCGTGAGGTACCAGCTCGCTTGGACCTGATAGGCGAGCGAGCGGAACGTCGTGTCCCCCGCGATTGCATCCGCGACGATTTGATCGGCGGTCGGGCCCATGACGTCGAAGTCGTCCACGTTGCGGTTGCGGACCCCGCAGATGAGGGGCCCGAGCGCCTGGGTATGAAACTGCGACGCCCAACCGCCCGGGGGAATGGGATCGACGCCGTAGGGGATCCGTAGACCGGATACGACCGTGACCTCGTCTTGGATGCCCCCGTATTCACCAAGGGGCAGCAACGCGGTTTTGAGATCGTACCCATGCCCCACTTGGTCGGGGGCAAACAGGTTGTGCACGGGGTCGCGGTCGGCTCCGAGCGCACCGCCGTCGAAGGAGACGAGGAAGCGAAACGGCAGCGTGTTCCCGCTCGCGAGCGCTTCTCCGTGGGGATTGAGCATGATCTCGAGCGTGGGCAAGGCGATCAGGGCGCCGGCGCTCCCGCGCAGGAAGGTTCGTCGAGCAAGGGTGCGTACCATGTCTATTCTTCCTCCCGGCGATAGAGAAACGCCTCGTTCCCCACGAGCGCCAGCAATAGCGCGTCGAATCGCTGCCCGTTCTCCGCAAATGCGGTCTCCATCGCGTCCACGACCGGCCTGTCGAGGTCGAGGGCCTCATGCCCCATGGCGAGGCGATAGACCTGCGTGGCGAGGCAAGCATCGAGCCGCCCGTCCGCGAGGAGCACGTCTGCGAGTTCGCCGGGACCGGAGAATCCCTGGCCATCGAGGCTTCCGGAGCCCGGGATCGAGCAGGCCTCGTTTCCGGCCTCGACCGTGCGATAGCGTCCCTGTTGATCGTAGCGCTCGAGGCCAAAGCCCACCGGATCGATCTGCTCGTGGCAGCTGAAACACGCGCCGTTGCTGCGGTGCTCTTCGTACCGATCGACCTTGCAGTCGCCGGTATTCTCCCCGGGAGGGTTGTCGACGTCGACCGTCGGAGGTGGCGGCGGGACCTCTTGGCAGAGCAAGCGGTTGCGGATCAAGAGGCCGCGCTGGGTTGGGCTCGTGTCCCCGAACTTGGCCGCGACCGAGAGGAACGACCCGTGGGACAAGAGTCCCTTGCGTCCGTTGCCTTCGTAGTCGACCCACGTGGGCGTGTCGCTCCCGGGTGCCGGCATGCCGTAGAGCTCCGCGAGGGTGTCGTCGAGGAAGGTTCCCTCGGCCAAGAACACGTCGTGATAGGAACGCGGGGTCTCGAAGATGACATCGTCGAGCAGGGCCCGCGTCTCGCGGCGCATCGCAGCGGTGAGCTCGGCCGGATGCGGCAGCGTGTAGTACCCGAGCCACATCGCGTGAAAGCGATCGACGCGCTCGCGTGCCCGAGGATCGGCGAGCATGTCGGCGGCCGCGCTCGCGACCTCTTCTACGGTGCGCAAGGTCCCGGCGTCCGCGCGATCCAGCAGCGCCTCGGGAGGCGTGGATCCCCAGAGGAAATACGAGAGTCGCGTGGCGACCTCATGGTTGTCCAGACGAAAGACGCCCGGCTCCTGCGTCGGCTCGCCGATCTCGACGCGATACACGAAGTTCGGATGCTGAAGGACGATCCGCACCACGACATCGACACCCTCGAAGAAGTCACCGCGTTCCTCGGCGAACTCGAGCCCCGTCTGTGTCCACACCTCCACCTCCTCGTCGCGGAGCGGGCGACGCAACGCTCTCCGGCCGAACTGCGTGACGAACGAAGTCATGCATGCAGCATCCGCGGGTGTCGAAGGCAAACACCCTACGACCGCCGCGCGGCGCGATGGATCGGCGACGAGTCGCGCCGCCACATCGCTCGCCATCGTCTCGAGGCTCTCCACGAGGACGGTGCTGACCACTTGATTGCCGAGGTCGTTGTCGAACGGGTGCACGACGTCCTCGGGCAGATACGCCGTACCCGGGCGGGTGTCGTCCTCGAGAAGGTCGCGCAGGGTGGCGTCGATCTCGGCGCGGGAGAGGCGTCGCATCCCTGCGACGCCGACGCCTGGAAACTCCGTCGGGCCCTCCCCGTCGCTCGCGGTGTCGTCCTCTGTGGGATCGGTCGCCACGGTGCTCGACATCGATTCCCCGTGGCTGTCCGCGCCCGAGGTCCCATTCGAAGCACCACCGCCGGGCTCGGTGGACCCGCTCCCGCCCAAGCCCGAGGCACCTTCGTGCCCGTCTTCGGCTTCGTTGCAGCCCGGCGCCAGCGCGGTGCACAACGCCGCGATACCTGCGAAACGTTTCGTTGCCCCCATCGCTTGGCCAAGACGTGCAGACCGACGATCGGTTCACGGATCTTTTCGTGGGCTAACCAACGTCGTCGCGTTGCGCTCGCAAGGACCGGGCCCAGGCGTCGAGATCGGTGAGGCTTTCGGGCGACAACTCCCCCAGGCGAACGACCTCATCGAGGTGGGTCCGCAGGAGTGCGCGTGCACGAAAGAGCCGGGTCTTCACGGTCCCCTGCGGGATGTCCAAGACCTCCGCGAGCTCGGCCGTGCGCAGTCCCTCCCAGTAGTGGAGCTCGAGCAGGATCTGGAGCTCCAGAGGCAAACGCCGCAACGCACCGAGCAGGTGTTGCTGCTCTTGGTTTCTGGCGAGCGCGCGGCTCGGCGACAGCTGCAGGTCCACGGCGGACTGGGTCAGCGGGTCAGGTCGCCCCACGCCGCGATGCGCCCGCGCCAAGTGGTCGTAGAGCTTGCTCCGCGCGACTCGGAACATGTACGCACGGAAGCTCGCCCCGTCGCGGACGCGGTCCCGCGACTCCACGCAGGCGAGGAACGTGGCCTGGATCAGGTCCTCGCGCTCGTCCCCGATCTTGGTACGAAAGAAACGGCTCAGCGCGGAAATGTGGCGCTCGAACAAGGCCCGCCCCGCGCCCGGGTCGCCCGCGCGCCAAGCCTCCAGCAGGTCCACGTCCGAGTCCCCCACACGCCGATGGTAGCATCGGTGCTGCATGAGCACCGGGCCCCTCGAAGCTCTGCCCCCGCCCGACGCCGCCGCTCCGGGTGGCGAAACTCGGCACGACCCCGCCGAGGCGGCGATGCGCAACCGCCTGCGGCACGCACTGTTCGGAGCACCGCAGACGCCGACCAAGGTCGGTAGGTACGTGGTGCTCGAACAGCTCGGCGCCGGGGGCCTCGGGGTCGTGTACGCCGCGTACGATCCAGAGCTCGACCGAAAGATCGCACTCAAGCTGATCCACCCGAGCCGTGTGACGCGAGAGGCGGCGCAGCGCCTGCAGCGAGAAGCGCAAGCGCTCGCGCGCCTGCAGCACCCCGGCGTGGCCATGGTCTTCGATGCCGGTGCGTACGGCGAAGGTGCATTCATCGCCATGGAACTCGTCGACGGCGTGACCCTCGATGTCTGGGCTCGAACGGGCGGCCTGCGCTGGCGCGCGATCCGTGACGTCTTGGTCGCCGCGGGCGAAGGCCTCGCCGCGGCACATCGCCAGGGGCTCGTCCACCGCGACTTCAAACCCAAGAACGTGATCGTCGATGCCGACGGGCGTCCGCGCGTCCTCGACTTCGGTTTGGCGTGCGCGTCCGGGCCTACGGATCGAGGCGATGCGATCGCCACGACCTCGCAAAGTATCGGTCTCCTGCACGAGGCGTTGACGCAGACCGGCGCGACGCTCGGGACCCCGCGCTACATGGCCGCCGAACAGTTCGCAGGGCGAGCCGACGCGCGCACGGACCAATGGGCATTCTGCGCGACGGCTTGGGAGTGTTTCTATGGCATCCCACCATTTCCGGCAGACGACGTCGTCACCCTGCGGCAACGCGTCGCGGAGGGTGTCCCCGCACCGGTGCCACCCGGGAACCCCACCCCCGCCTGGATCGAGCGGGTCCTGCGACGCGGGCTCGAAGCCACGCCGAGCCAACGCTTCGCCACCATGGAGGACCTCCTCACCGCGCTGCGCCGCGACAAGCAATCGAGGAAGCGCTGGGCCCTCGCCCTCGTCGCCGTCGCGTCCTTGTCTGCGGTCGGGACTGCGGTCGCCATGGAGGCGCTCCGCCCCGGACCTACGCAAGCCTCGCGCGCGGAGGTCGAGAACCTCGAGCGCGAAGCTCGGGCTGCTGCCGCGGACGGACACTTCATCTATCCCTCCGCGGAACGACCCGAGGCTGGCACCGCCCTTCTGCGCGTGCTCGCGCTCGAACAGCTGCAGGGACCGAGCGCACGCGATGCCCACGCTCGTGCGACCGAGCTGCGCCGCGAACTCGCGGAGTTGCTCGTCGGAATCGGGGACGCGTATGCCGATCGCGTTGGCGGGACCGCGTTCGCTGCGGACTACTATGCGGCAGCGCTGCTGTTCGACCCGGAGCATCCGCGCGCCACGGTACGCTCCGCTCTGACCCCCGGGGAGCTCACCTCCTTGCGCCGCAAAGCCGAGGCCACCGCGTTCTCGCCCGCGGAACTCCAAGCCGGGCGGGTCCTCGCGGCCTTGGCCGAGCCCAGCGCTCCGGCGCGCGAGGCCAAGGTCGCTGCGCTCTTTCGCGGCAAGGATCGCCCTGCCATCAGCACGAGCGTCCACCTGGATGCGCTGCTCGGGGCCCAGACGGAACAAGCCGTGCGCGAGGGGTCGACACAGGCACCCGCGCCCGCAGCCGCCCCGGTAGAACCCTCGCTCGGAACCGCGGCCGCGCCACGGGCCGAGGATCGCACGAGTGCGTCGTCGCTACGAAAGGGCAACACTTCGCCCGTGCGCGCAGACTCCGAGATCGAGCGCGGCCTCGCGGCGATGCGGCGCGGGGACGACGAAGCCGCAGAACAAGCCTTCCATCGCGCGCTCAATGCCGACCCGCGTAGCGTGGCCGCACTGCTCGCGCTCAGCGACCTCTACTTCGAGCGCGGCGCCTACCAGAAGGCGCTTGGCTACGCGCGCAAAGCTACGACCCTCGCCCCCACCGATGCCAAGGCGCACGTGCAGCGCGGCGATACGAGCTTCAAGGTGCACCGCTACGACGAAGCCCGGGAGGCCTACAAAACAGCCGCCGCCCTGGGTGATCCCGGTGGAACGCGCGGCCTAGAGCGGCTGACGACGCGGCTCGGTGCGCCGTAGCGCCGCGTTCGCCCGACTCGGGCGCTTGCGAAACGCGACGAGCAACGCGATCCCCGTCACGACGAGCGCCCCACCCACGCTGGCAAGCGCAATCCCTGGGACCCCTGTCGCATACAGGTATTTGCAATTGCCCAGGGGATCGACGTTGGCTCCGGAGCAATCCAAGGTATTGGGACGACCATCGATCGCGATGAGCGGAATCCCCACGAGGATCGCCGCCGCACCGATGCTCAAGGCAGATACGCCCACGGCGCGCAGCGACTTGGAGCGCCCCGGCGGTCGCGGAGAAGCCTCGAGCTGGAAGCGAACGATCGCGTGCATGCCAGGCACGGCCTCCACGTCCCGGCGCTCGAGGACATACCCCGGTATGCGAGCCTCCACGGTGTGCAGGCCAACGGAGACGACGCGTTCGAACGGCGTCGCTCCGACGAGCTCCCCGTCCACCTGGATCTGCGCGCCGTCCGGGACGCTCTCGAACACCAACACCGGTGCTTCGCGTGCGAGCACCTCGAGTTGCGCCACGATGGCTGCGGCCTGGCTGTCGACGACCTGCATGACCTCGGCGAACCCGCAGACGTCGCATGGTTCGCGACTGCGAGCCAACGACGTGCCGTTCTCCCGGTCAGAGACCTCGAGCGTGACCACGTAGTCCTTGCCCTCGATCTCGACGTGCAAACCCACGCCGTAGGGCGCTGCTGCCACGCTCGGCTCCTCATCGGGGCCGACGATCGCAAAACCTCCACGCTCGAGCCCGGCCTCGAGCGCCTGCGCCAGCTCGACCTGCCGCGGCGCGGGCAAGTCTCCCGTCACGCGGATCGGTGAAACGACGACGGTGGTCACGGCCTCGGCGTCGTTCAACGCGCTCGTGCGCACCGGATCCGCACGGTCCGTGGAGGCCCTGGCCTCCACGTCGGCGCTCGCGAGACCCAGCACCACGCCGAGAGCGACGTACGCTCGCATCCGGCTCGCGACTCGTCGCTTCTCCTTTCGCATGGCGTCTGGCGCTCGAGAGTACAACAGCGCGCAACGTCGACGGACCGCGGCCGTGCGTGAGCGCCCGCTGTGCTCCCGCGTCACAGCCTTTCGGGCGCTCGACGGCGCCGGGGCGCGCGAAGAGGTGCCTACGGCCCCCGGCAAGTGGCACACCCGGTGCAACCGAGCGCCGCATGAATGGTGACCTCGAAGATCCGACCGCATGGCTGACCCTCGGCTTCTGGCGCGACATCGCGCAGAACACGATGGCTTGGGCGATCGAAGCGGTGCCCAAGGTGCTCGTCGTCCTCGTGGTCACCGCGCTGCTCCTGCGGCTACTCAAGTGGGGCTGCAGGTGGCTTGCCGCCCGCGCGCTGCAACGCGGTGCGGCCGATCAGTCCCACGCCGCACGCGAGTACGCCAAACGCATCGAGACGCTGTTTGGGATCCTCCGCACCGTTGGCGTCGTCACGATCTGGTCGCTCGCGCTCATGCTCGTGCTGATGCAGATCGGCGTGGACGTGGCACCGATCATCGCGGGTGCCGGGATCATCGGTCTCGCCGTCGGCTTTGGCGCGCAGGAGCTCGTTCGCGACGTGATCAGCGGGTTCTTCATGCTCCTCGAGAACCACCTACGCAAAGGCGATGTCGCGATCATCAATGGGACGGGCGGGCTCGTCGAGGACATCGGGCTGCGCACCATCGTGCTGCGCGACCTCTCGGGCGTCGTCCATGTGTTTCAGAACGGTAAGATTCAATCACTGTCCAACATGACCAAGGAATGGTCGGCCATGGTGTTCGACATCGGTGTGGCCTACAAGGAAGACACGGACGTGGTTTCGCGCCTCATGCTCGAGGTCGCCGAGGAGCTGGAACGCGACCCAGCGTTCGCGGACAAGATCCTCGAACCCATGGAAATGCTCGGGGTCGACTCGTTCGGAGACAACGCCGTCGTGGTCAAGGCGCGGCTCAAGACGCAGCCGATCGAACAATGGACCGTGGGACGCGAATATCGCAGACGCCTCAAGAAGGTGTTCGACGATCAAGGGATCGAGATCCCGTTCCCGCACCGCACCCTCTACTGGGGTGAGGCGAGCAAGCCCGTGGAGTTCGCGCAACCGAAGCAATCCGGCAAGGACGGGGAACCCGTCGTCCAAGCGATCCACCGCTCGTAGGCCGCAACGCCTGCGACGAGCGGCCTAGGATCCCATCGTGCCGTCGGTCCGCGAATGCCTATGGCCGCGGACTCGATACTTCACACTGGCGGTCCCGACACACTGCGGAGACCGGTCCCGCGTGGAGGTCATTGCACATGACGTCCGTGCAGAAGTCGTCGCACACGGGAGGTGTCTCGGACGCGGGGATCGCGTCACAGGAGCAACAGGTGTTCACGAGCTGGCAATCCAGGTCGTCCGCGCACTCGCCCAGCGGGACGCCCGTTTCACCGGTCGAGTCCTCCGACGCGCCTTCGCTCCCCGTGGAGTCGGAGGAGGAGCCGTCCGAACCCGAGATCTCGGTGGATGTGCTCTCCGCGCTCGTTCCAGCCGTGTCGCCGTCCTCATCCGATGCCGTGGAGCTCGTCGCCGACGAACCCGTGGAAGACCCTTCCGCCGAGGTGGTGTCTGCCACCGTGCCCGAGCTCTCGGCGGCCGTCGACGTCGAAACGTCATTCGTTGAGGTCTGACTGCCCGTGGACGACGACCCGTCCGTTGCCGCGGTCGTCCCGAGCGACGCCGAGGACTCCGAGCCCGTGGTCATCTCTTCGCCCGCGGAGTCATCACCACAAGCTTGGACCAACGCGAACGCGACCCCCAGCAGCCCCCGATGAACGTCCCTCGCCCAGTCGCATCGCCCAGAAGTCCTGCCGCATACATTCATGGATGAGACGATACTCTGAAGCGTTTCGATCCCCAAGAGGACTTTTGCACGAATGCGGTGGCGCGCGATCGGACGCTCCCGATAAGCCGTCAGCGGTCTCGTCGCAATGAACGCGGGGCGCCGGAAAATCCTCGACATGCCGACCTCTCGAAAGGTGGAACCCGAAGGAGCGACGCCGTTCGATGGTGAACGACGTCGCGAACGACGTCGCGAACGATGGTTCTCGGGCGAAGCCGTGGCGACTCGGCGACATCGCTAGCGCACCGCGAATCATGTCTTGACTCCATCGCCCCGCGGTGCTTCACATAGGGCGCGACACCTTGGGTCGCCCAAATCGTGTGGTGGATGGCTATGAAGATGACTCAATACAAAATATCGAAACGCGCACTCCGCATGGCTCCGTTCCTGAGCATGATGGCGGCAGGGATGGCAACGAGCTGTACGACCGACGGAGAACCCGAACCTGACTTGGAAGAACGGCAAGCAGACCCTGGAGACTCCGAGGGGCGCGACGTCGCCCCCGGCACGCGCAATGCAGGCGTACGGCCGACGATCGTCGAGGGTGAGTATATCGTGGTCTTTCGGCCAGGTGTCATCGGTCGTCCGGGAGCCGCGGTGGGTGGTGCGGCCATTGCACAGGTCGCGAGCTCGATCCAGAGCGTGTATAGCGCGGAAGTACGATACGTGTACCAGCATGCCATCCAAGGGATGGCGGTGCGAATCTCCGAGGATGAGCGCGAACGCCTCGAGAGCGATGAACGGGTCGATTACATTGTTCCGAACATGATCATGAGGGCAGTCGATACGCAGACGGATGCCCCGTGGGGACTCGATCGGATCGATCAGATCACTCTGCCGCTCGACACGGAATATACCTACTCATCGGGTGGCGCAGACGCTCACGTGTACGTGATCGATACTGGCCTTTATGCCGAGCACAACGACTTTACCGGCCGCGTGCTCCCGGGCTACGATTTCATCGACAACGATCCGGACCCCGCCGACTGCAACGGTCACGGAACCCACGTCGCGGGAACGGCTGTCGGCACGAGCTACGGCGTCGCCAAAGAGGCGTACGTCCACGGGGTGCGCGTGCTGGACTGCTACGGCAACGGCACGGTGGCAAGCGTCATCGCGGGCATGGACTGGGTGACGGCGAACGCCGTCGCACCCGCGGTCGCCAACATGAGCCTTCAAGGTGGGTTCAGCCAGGCGATCAACGACGCGGTCGAGAACTCCATCGCCGCCGGCATCACGTACGCGATCGCAGCCGGCAACGGCTATGCCTCAGACGCGTGCGACTACTCGCCGAGTTCGACTCCGAATGCCCTCACGGTCGCTTCCAGCACCATCACCGACTCCCGCTCGGATTTCTCGAACATCGGCCCGTGCGTGGATCTGTTCGCGCCCGGGAGCGGCGTGCTCTCGGCGTGGATCGGCGACCCGGACGCGTCGACCTTCCTCGATGGCACATCGATGGCGACGCCTCATGTCGCCGGGGTCGCAGCGCTGGTCCGCGAAGGGGATCCTTCGGCGACGCCCGCCGAGGTCATGGCCGCCATCCTCGAAGCCGCCACGCCCGACCTCATCGCGGACGTGGGCACCGGCACGCCAAACTTGCTCCTCCATATGTCGGAGCTCGGCAATCCGTCCCGCGGGCGGTTCTCGGCGGATGACACGGGAACGTGCAGCGACACGATCGAGGTGACGTTGCGAGATGCCGATCTCATCGGCGCCGGAACCCAGAACATCACGGTCACGACGAGCACGCTAGACACCGAGACCGTGGTGCTGACCGAGGAACCCGGTGGAGAAGGGCTGTTCCTCGGCGCGCTGACGTTCGCCGAGGGGGCCGCCGTTCCAGGCGACGGCGTGGTGCAGGTCGAGCACGGCGTCGAAGTCCAGCTCACCTATACCGACGCCGACACAGGGTCAGGAGAGTCGGAGGCCATCACCAGGACCATCGATGTCGATTGCGAGCCGCCCGAGCTGACCAATATCCGGACCAGTTTCGTGACGGGATCGAGTGCCGACGTCACGGCCGATGCGTCCGAGCCAGCCTCGATCGTCGTCGAGTATGGCACGAGTTGTGACGACCTGTCCCAGACCACGGCGCCGAGCGGCCTCTCCCTCACGCCGACCGCCCCGCTCGGGGGCTTGATGCCAACGACGCAATACTACTACGTCGTGACTGCGACCGACGCTGAGGGCAACTCGGCGTTCTACGACGGCGGCGGCAGCTGCTACACGTTCACGACACCGACGGTCGTGTTCTCCGAGCCGTTCGACGATGGAACGGGTACTTTCACGCCGGAAGGCGGCATGTGGCACCACGCGACCGCCTGCGCCGACAGCCTCGAAGGGCACAGTCGCCCCGGATCGTTGTACTATGGGCAGGACACATCGTGCACGTACGATGATGGCACCTCCCACAACGGGGTCGCGCGCTCGATTCCCATCACCGTGGATCTGAGCACCGCCGCGGTCCTGTCGTTCGACTACTTCTTGGAGACGGAGGGCGGCACGTACTATGACCGTGCGAGCGTCGAAGTCTCGATCGATGGCGGCGAACCTGTGGTCGTCGCCAGCAGCTTCGAGACCGGCGAACCGCTCGTGGGCGGTACGCAAACCTGGCAGCCCGTCTTGATCGACCTCACGAGCCTCGGTGTGGGCCAAGTCGAGATCGAGATCCTCGCGCGCTTCGATACCGTGGACAGCGTACTCAACGAGTACGCCGGATTCTACATCGACGACGTCGAGGTCGCGAACACCCCCGCGGCGCCTTGTGACGAGGACGCCGATTGTGACGACGGAGTCGAGTGCACGACCGAGTCCTGCGACGACGTGACAGGAGTGTGCGTCCGCGAGGCGAACCACGAGGTTTGTGGTGACGGCGTGTTCTGCAACGGCGTGGAAGCCTGCACGGCGAGCGGCTGCGTCACAGGAGCTGCGCCTTCGTGTGAGGACGAGATCTTCTGCACCATCGACTACTGTGACGCCGAGATCGATGCCTGCGTCAACTACACCGAACATTTGTACTGTGACAATGGTTACTTCTGCGACGGCACCGAGGTGTGCTCCCCCGAGCTCGGCTGTGTCTACGGCGAGCCCGCGTGTGAAGGGGGCACGTGCGACGAGTACTACGACGTCTGCATCGGCGTCTGCGGCGATGGCTTCCTGGATCCGGGGGAAGCATGCGACGACGGCAACACCACGCCTGGAGACGGGTGCGACGAGCTGTGCCAGATCGAGCCTCCGAGCGGTGACCTGGTCACCGAGATCATCGTGCACAGCGACTGGTACCAGGGCTACTGCACGATGTTCGAGATCACCAACGAAGGTGACGAGCCGACATCGAGCTGGACCATCGTCATGGACATGAACGGCACCGCGATCCAGCACCTGTGGAACGCCAACCGCACCGGGAACACCGGCGAGATCACGCTGACCCCGCTCAGCTGGAACGCTGTCATCCAACCCGGCACCACGAACTACTCCATTGGGTTCTGCGCAACGCGGCCCAATGGTGGCAACAACGTGGCCGAGATCGTCAGCTCCGTCGGCGTCTACTAAGCGCCGAGTTTCGGGGGGGGCGGCGCCACCGCCCCCCTTCTCCAAGGCTCCTTGGTCCTGGTTGCTGAACCGATGACGTCTTCCAAGGAAGAGGGCTGCACAGGCTAGATCGGTCGTGATGGATCCCGCGCTCCTTCCCACTCCGCCCCTCGCTGCCTACGTCGCCGATGTGCTCTCGATCGCCAAGGATGTCCGAGAACCGAGGATCCACGCGTTCTGCTGGGCACGCGATCGCACGATCTTCAAGGAGGACTACCAGGCGTTCCAGTCGGGCGTAGACCTTGCTGCGGATTCACATCCCTACCCTGATTGCGAGCTCGAGAAGCAGCTGTTTGCGGAGAGTGCGAAGGCCGGGCATCCGCTGCGGCTCATCGACGTCCAGGCCACGCGCGAAGGCAAGAAGTGGACGCACGTGGTGCGAGCCATGAGTGACGCGGACCTCGCGGACCTCATCGCTGCCCGTAAGCAGGTCGCCGAGGCACTCGATCGCGCGTTGCGGGCCGTCTTCGAGGAGCACGGCGCATTGCGGTGTCACTGGCGGAAGCCGTCGCTTTCGAAGGCCGTCGTCATGCGTGGCGGCGGGTACAATACGACGGGGCGCCTCGAGATCCCGCCGGCGCTCGCGAACGCGTTGACCGCATACCTCGCGTTCCACGCGGAGAGGGGTCTCGAGCTGCGAGATGGTGGGTTTTACCTCATGGGCAAGGACAAGCCCATCGAGGACCACAGCGTGCTGTGCTACACGGCAGCGGCACCGGTGGCCGCACCCGAGATCTTGCCGGTTCCGTCACCTTCGCAGGAGGCGTCGTGGGGCACGCCTGCCGTGGAGCACCCCGTTGTCGCGACCTGGCTCGCCCTCCGCGAGGCAACCCGAGTCCACCTCCCTGAAGCGTACCGTGCACTCCGAGCTCCCGCGAGCGCAGCAACCATCGGCGCCCTCGAGTCGACGCTCGGCAGAGGTCTCCCAGACGCCGTGCACGCGCTGCTCGCGTGCAACGACGGCCAAGACGTGAACAAAGACGGCGCGCTGTCGGGGCTCCTCGTGTTGTCGTGCAAACGGATCGAGGCGGAGTGGGCAATGTGGCGCAAGCTCGAGGACACCGAGGACCTCGACGGGAGGGCACTCACGCCGGGTGTACACCCAAGCTACACGCGACCGGGTTGGATCCCGCTGTTCCAGGATCCCGGACGTCCAGACTACTTTGGCGTCGATCTCGACCCCGCGGAGGGTGGACGCGTCGGGCAGGTCATCAACTTCGGGCGCAACGAGGACGACAAGTACGTCGCCGCAGCGTCGCTCGAGGCGTTCCTCGACGAGATCCGCCGCTGGCTGGACGCCGACCCAGCGGCGTGGCGACGCGAGGTCACCGACAACTCCTGCGTATTGTTCAACCGCATGCGCGCCCACGCGTTGTCACGCCGAGCCGCAGCGAAAACCAAGACGAAGCCGAGCACCGTCGCGAAGCCAAAGCTGACGGCCAACGCCACAGCGAAGCCTAAAGCCAACGCTGCGACGAAACCCAAGGCCACGGCCACCCCCAAAGCCAACGTCGCGGAGCAGCCCAAGGCCACGCCCAAAGCCGCCGTGAAGCCCACGCCCAAAGCCAACGCCACCGTGAAACCCAAGGCCAAACCAAGATCCGGCGCCGCAGCGAAGCCAAAGAGCAGACCCAAAAAGCGGTGATCCGGCGACTCGCGTTCTGCGACGATCCGAGTCCCAAACCGGTTCGCCTTCGATGCGCCCCGCGATCGGACGAACGCCACAGGGGGAGGTCCCATCGTCGGTCGCGAAGCCGCAGGGCCTACGCATCCGATCCGGGGGCTCGACCTGGGCGCTTCCGCGTGGTGCGCAGCGCACCACACCGCCCGAATGCACATATCTGGCGACACTACGGGCAGGGAGCCGCGTCGTCATTGTCGCTGATGATCACTTCGCCCGTGATGTCGTCTTCGCCGATGCGTTGTCGAAGCTGGTCGACCTCGCAGGTCGCGAGAGCGGGGTTTCCGGAGACGTAAAAGTTCCCTTCCAGGCGGTCGAGCCCGGAGAGTCCGGCCAGGCTATCAAGGGTTTCATTGCCCGTAAGCATCAGGGCGTCATCTTCGGGCGGGGTCGCTCCTAGCACCGCAATCGCCTCGAATCCATCCAGGTTCTCGAGCCGCGGATTTCCGGACACGATCAATGAATTCCCGATGAATCCGAGCGACCGGAACCCTTCGACACTCTCGAGCGCGCTGTTGCTCGTCAGCTCCAGAGAACCGCCGAGCGCCGCAAGCGAGCGAAAGCCCTCCATGTCCGTGAGCGCTGCGTTGCCACGAAACCCGAGCATTCCGGTGATTTCGTTCAGCTCATCGAACGCCTCGAGGCTCGCTAGGCGCAAGTTGCTGGAAATGAGGACCGAGCCGTTCACCCGGGTGAGCGAATCGAAGCCATCAATCCGAGTGAGGGAAATATTGTAGCCGATGCTCAGTATGTATTCCAGCGACGTGAGGGATGAAAAGCCGGCGATGGTCTCGAGCGAATCGAGGGCCGAGATCTCCAGACCCGCGCCGACGTGCTCGAGCGCATCGAAGCCATCGATGCGCTCGAGCGCGCGGAGTTCGCTGAAGTCCAGCCCGCCCTGGACCGTCGCCAGCGACCGAAAGCCGCCCAGGTCTTCGAGTGCATCGCATGCGCCGAGCCATAGGTCGCCGCCCACAGTGGTCAGCGCGTCGAGGCCATGGAGGTCGACCAGGCTGCGATTGATCGACACGCGCAAGGTGCCGCCCACGGTCGTCAGGGACCGGAGCCCGTCCAGGTTCGTGAGGGCGGAGTTGACCTCGATATGGACATCTCCCCCGACCGTCGAGAGGGCGCCAAGTCCCTCGAGATGAGTCAAGGCGGTGTAGCGGACGACGACGTTGCCGCCGACCGCTTCGAGGCACGCGGGTCCATCCAGCGCGGTTAGGCCACCCGCCGACTCACCATCGATCGTTAGGTTGCCCGTGATCTCGACGACCCCCTCGAGAAGCGCGAGCTGCTCGGGGGACGTGATGCTCAGGTCACCGACGATCACGCGTCGATCGCAGGGCACGACCGACGAGGTCTCGCTCGACGAGGTCGACCCGATCTCGTCTCCGTCGCTCGCCGCGTCGTCGCTGGACGTGTCGCTCCAGGTACTGGTTCCGGAGCCCGCCCCAACCTCGTCCGCACCGCTCGTGCCTCCGTCTTCGTAATCACGCGTCTCGCCGGAGCTGCCGAACCCGCCGGAACTGCCAGGCGCATCCGGGTCATCCCCGGTGGATTCCGCCCCGAACCCGGACGATTCGTCGACCACGGCGTCGGCCAGCGTCGAGCTCGAGTCCTCTCCGAGTTCGCCCGCGAAGCCATCCATGGTGATCACCCGGTCGACGCATCCGATCGTCATCGGAAGGCAGCACGCGAACAACCACGAGCGTGGGCGCCGGCGACGAAGAACCAAGGCGCGAAGAGAGAGCGTATCGAGCCATACGTGACCGATGAGCAACGCGGGGATGGTGGACGGGAACGGCGTCATACAAGGTCAGAACTCATCTGTCGCGGCACTAGGCCTCCGGGACCAAGGCCACGGTCCCCGCGTCGAGTGCGACCTCGTAGTAGCCGTGTTCGTCCCACTCGAGCTCGATGCCATCTTGGAGCAAGGTTCCGCCGTCGACGGTGACGCGGAGAAACTTGCCGGGTGGAAAGTGCTCGGGAAGCGTCCATACCCAGGTCGTCGCGGACCCCGAGGTCGTCGGCGCGACCGCGGAGACGACGGTCTGAGCCCTCCAATAGGCGCCGACGTTCTCCACCGTATCGATCCAGACGTCTCCGGGGTTCTGGGCGTGCTCGATGTTGTCCAGCAAGGCGTCGATCATGATGGGACTCGCCCCGCCATCGCCGCCGAGGGAGTGGATCAGCATGAGTTGCCACGTCCCCGCATTGCGAGCGCTGTCGACGAGCTGGTTGAGGCTCTCCGCGCTCTCTCCGGTAGCGGTGATGTGGCTCGGTAGATTGAACGGATCGGTGGCGTCTCGTGGCGCGACTTGACCTTCGGCGGCCCCCCGATTGATGAAGAGCGAAGTCTTGGCCGCCTCCCCCCATTCGGTGTTCCCGAACGGCGCGGCCATCGTGTGGACCCCTGGCACGCCGAACTCCGATTGGAGGTGCTCGGTACATGCGCGGATCTCCGCGTCCAAGCTGCCGCTGAAGGTTCCCCACGTGCACCCCGTCCCATTCCCCCGACAGTGGTGCGCGGTATGATTCCCGAGCTCGTGACCATCGAGTGCCGCTTCGCGCCACACCTCGTTGGAACCGTTGTTGCCGCTGACCACATAGAAGGTCATGCGGACGCCGCTCGCCTGCAACGCGGGATAGTGCTCGATCTGCGAGGTCAATGAATCGTCGAAGGTGTAGGAGACCGCTGCCCCAAATCCCGCCCAATCGAGCACACGGAAGCCACCGAGCGCCCCCGCGGGTCGCGGTACCCCGGTGGTCGGAGGTGCCGGGAGATCGGACCTCGGTGAAGCAGGCGTCGGGTCCGAACCGGACTCGCTGCCGGAAGCCTCGGAAGAACCCGAGCTGTCATCGCCCGAGTCGGAAGTGCTCGAACTCGTGGCCGTCCCGGTTTGCGCTCCAGAACCTTCGCTGGAGCTCGCCGAACCTTCTCCCGTGGACTCCGTACCGACGGCCTCGCTCGGGGTCATCGCGTCCGAGCCCCCTTCCGACTCCGATGCGTTCGCGCTCGAATCTCCCGTGGAGCTTTCGCCCGTGGACGGTTCCCCGCGACCCGTGGAGCTTTCGCTCGAATCACCGGTCCCCTGGCTGTCCTGCCCGCATGCCCCAAGGAGCACGGCGATGCCCGCCACGACCCGCCCGCCCCAAACGCGCACTGCGGACCACCGGCAGCGCAGGAGGCTCGCGTGCACGAGGGGACCACCAAGCCGCGGTTCGCAAGCATCGCGTGGCAACATCTGCAGCGAGCATATACCCGGACCGCTGCGCATCGGCGTCACCCCACCAAGGGTCGCGCCCATGGGCATCGGCACGCGGTTCCGAGAGTGGGCTGGCGGATCCGCAGGCTCAGAGCCGGATCGTCTGTCCGCGGCTCAACACGATGCGCGAGAAGTGAGGCTTGACCTGTGCGATCAGCTCGATGAGCTCGCCGGTGGTCATCGCATCTCCGGGGTCGATCACGACGGTGTCCTTCCCCGCGTGCCGCTTTTTGAGTGCCACCAGGAGCGCGCGCAGCTGCCCGAGGTTGCTCGCCTGCGCGTGCGGACCAAGGTTCGAGTCCGAGCCGCTCAGGCGAAGCTTGCCGTCGGTGACCTGGATCGTGAGCGCGAGCGCAGCCGATCCTTGCTGGAGCAGCAGGCCTTCGGGGGGCAGCAAGAAGAACGCCTGGCTCCGCAGACCCCGACCCGCGCTGCTCGTCACGATCGAGAGATTGGGCGGCGTCACGGGACGGCTCTCCGCAGCCGCGTAGGCGGCCTGGAGCAGCGTGGCGGCTGGCACGTCTCTGTGCGCGGCAAAGTGCACGGCGACGGGAATATCCACGCCAAGTGTGGCGCCTTCCACCGCGAGGCGCAGCCACTCCCATTCCATCGTCTCGAACAACACTCGCGCACAACCGCTGCGGCACGCGGGCGAGGGCGTGGCATCCGCGACGCGGCCTTGCGAAAGCGGCAGAGCTTCATGGTCGAACACGTCCAGGTGATCGAGCCCGAGCGTGATGAACACCCCAGGTACGACCTCGGATCCCTGCCCTCCGGGCAAGTTTCCGACCCCGACGGAGCGCTCGACGTGGCTCGCCACCGTGGTGGAAAAACCCGCCGAGGGCTCGGTCCCCTGCACGAGCATCGCGAACACAGGCACGAGCCACGCACGCATCAGAACTCCTCCACCGGAAAGGGAAGCCACGGTCCGATCGCGTCGTCCGGAAGGGGGGACGACGCGCCCTGGAGCCCTAGAGCGCGACTCTCCAAACGGACCGCCACCCGCTCGGGGTCGAGCCGTTCACCGCCGAGCGCCGCGGGCACCAAGGTCGACATGCCGACGACCGAGTAGCGGCCCTCGGAGTAGCGCGTACCGACGTAGAGTAGATAGGGATCCGTGGGGCAGCGCATCGCCACGAGCGTCCCTTGGGCGAGCTCGGCGCGGGCATCCTCACGGAGCATCCCAATGGCGTCGCTGGCTCCACGCACCCAGAGTGCGAGACCATCGAGACGCTCGGCCGCCGAGGTCGCCGCTCGCTCGACGAGCGGTCCAAGGCTGTGCTCCTCCACCCCGCTGCATCCAGCGCCGCGCAGGGCGATCGCATAGCGCTCGACTTCGTCGACCATGCGCCGCTCGATGAGCCTTGGCTCCGCGTGGATCGCCAGCTGATGGGGCAGCGACGACGCGATCGCGACGGGGGAACCGTGGGAGAGCCAGGCGAGCAGCGCGAAGCCGTGCCAGCCCCGGGACGCCTGCCCCGGCTCCACGCAGGCGCTGTTCGCCCCCTCGATGCAGTGCACGAACGAGTTCGCGGCCCGCAGCGAGGGTGACTCGTCGGGCAGCGTGGCGACCTCGACCTTCGCTCGACAACCTCCGAGCGCCACCGCGAGCACGGCGGCAACCAATGGGCCTGAGTGTCGTCCAGCGGGCATACGTTGCTCACCGTGATCTAACAGAGCCCCAGGAACGCGAGCAAACAATGCGCAGTTTTCGGGGAGCCCGGCCGTCGCCAGTTTCTTGGTGGGACGCGCACACCTGTGAAAGGTTGCCGAGCGTGGGTCTCCACTGGCGAACACCCGACGGTTCGGTAGCGCTCTATCACGACGACAGCCTGGAGCGGCTACCCCAGCTCGAGGCAGGGAGCATCGACGTGATCTTCGCGGATCCGCCGTACTTCCTGAGCAACGGCGGCTCCACGTGCAAGTCGGGGCGGCGCGCCAAGGTGGACAAGGGCGGATGGGACCGCAGCCGCGGGGTCGAGGAGAATCACGCCTTCAATCGCGCGTGGCTACAGGAGTGCCAGCGTCTGCTCGCCCCCAATGGCACGATTTGGGTCTCGGGCACGAGCCACGTCATCTACAGCGTCGGATTCGCGATGCATCAGCTCGGCTTCAAGATGCTCAACGAGATCGTGTGGGAGAAGCCCAATCCTCCCCCCAACCTCTCGTGTCGCTACTTCACCCACGCGACGGAGACGATTCTCTGGGCGGCGCGGGACAGCAAAAGCAAACACCACTTCGCGTACGACACGATGCGCGAGCTCAATGGCGGCAAGCAGATGAAGACCGTTTGGCGCATGACCGCGCCCGGCAAGGCCGAGAAAGAGCATGGGCGGCACCCCACGCAAAAGCCCCTGGCGTTGCTCGAACGGATCTTGCTCGCCTCGTGCCCGGCCGGCGGTCGCGTGTTGGACCCGTTCAACGGGTCGGGCACCACGGGCGTCGCCGCCGTGCTCGCGGGGGCGAGCTATGTCGGCATCGAACGCGACCCCGTGTACTTGCAGCTCACGCGCCGGCGCCTCGAGGAGGCCGCCCACTGGTCGGTCGCCGACCAGGCGGCCTCGGCGTAGGGACCCCGGTCCCAACGCCGCGCGGAGCGTCAGCCGTCGAGGATCTCGCTCTCCTTCTTGCTGACGAGCTCATCCACGAGCTTGACCTTGCCGTCGGTCAGCTTCTGGATGTTGTCGAGGGCGCGCTTGAGATCGTCCTCGGAGATTTCCTTGGACTTCTCCGACTCTTTCAACATGTCGTTGGCTTCGCGACGGACCTGCCGAACGGCGATCTTGGCGTCCTCGCCGGCGTCATGCGCCTGCTTGACCAGATCTCTGCGCCGCTCCTCGGTGAGCGGAGGGATGGGCACGCGAACGATCACGCCGTCGGTGCTCGGGTTGAGACCGAGCTGTGAATGGTTGATCGCCCGTTCGATCGCCGCGATGTTGTTGCGGTCGTACGGCTTGATCACGAGCAAACGAGCGTCGGCGACGCTGACCGTGGCGACCTGCTTGAGCGGCATCAGCGAGCCGTAGCTGTCGACCTTGATCTCGTCGAGGATCGCCGGATTTGCACGCCCTGCACGAACCCGAGCCAGTTCACGGCGCAGCCGGTCGAGCGCCTTTTCCATCCCGTCCGTGGCCAGTTCTTCCGCTTCTTGCAGCATGTTCGCGTCCTTCTCGTTCGTTGTGGGCAGCCTTAGGCAGACACCAACGTACCCACGGGCTCGCCTTGGACTGCTCGGAGGATGTTACCGCGGGTGAGCATGTTGAAGACCAAAATTGGCAGGTTGTTGTCCATGCACAGGCTGATGGCCGTCGTGTCCATCACGGCCAAGCCGCGGCGGAGGCACTCCATGTACGTCAGGTGGTCGAACTTGACCGCCTCGGGGTGCTTCATCGGGTCCTGGTCATAGACCCCGTCGACCTTGGTCGCCTTCATGACGACGTCCGCACCGACCTCGAGCGCGCGCAGGCAGGCGGCGGTGTCGGTCGTGAAATATGGGTTCCCACTGCCACCCCCGAGCACCACGATCTGGCCCGCCTCGAGCAGCTCCACGGACCGCCGCCACGTGAACCGCTCGCATACGCTCGGCATCGACACGGCGCTCAGCGTCGTCGCCCGCAAGCCCCGGCGCTCGAGGCCATCCTGCAGCGCCAGCGCGTTGATCATGGTGGCGAGCATCCCCATGGAGTCCGCCAGCGCGCGGTTCATCCCCTCCGCAGCGGTGCTCAAGCCGCGGAAGATGTTGCCGCCACCGATCATGATCCCGACTTGCACCCCGGCTTGCAGCACCGGCTCGAGATCGTCGGCGACCTGGGCAAGGACGGCCGGATCGATGCCGCGATCGGCCCCGGCGAGGGCCTCTCCCGAGAGCTTGAGCAGGATTCGGCGATAGCGGGGGATCATTCGGCGGACTTCCCGGGTGAGCAAGACAAAAGGCCGGCATGTGCCGGCCTTGCAGTGTACCAGGGAGGCGCGCCCCACGGGGGCAAGCGCGCACCTTCGAACCGGAAGTTCGTTCCGGTTGGGCGGCGCGGGGCTAGCCTTGGCTGGCGCTCACCTGGGCGGCGACTTCCGCTGCGAAGTCGTCGACCTTCTTCTCCAGGCCCTCGCCGAGCTCGAACCGCACGAACCGACGGATCTGGATGTTCTCGCCGAGCTTGGCGACCAGCTCCCGCTGGAGTTCCTCGACGGTACGCTTGCTGTTCTCGGGGCCGTTCTTCACGAAGGTCTGCTCGAGCAAGCAGCGCTCGCTGTAGAACTTGGTGATCTGACCGTCGACGATCTTGTCGACCATCTTCTCGGGCTTGCCTTCGGCGAGCGCCTTGGCCCGCAACACGTCGCGCTCCTTCTCGATGGCGCCCGCGGTCATGTCCTCGCGCCGAACGGCGTCGGGGGACATCGCAGCGATCTGCATCGCGACGTCTTCGCAGAAGCGACGGAAGTCGTCCGTCTTGGCGACGAAGTCGGTCTCGCAGTTGACCTCGAGCAGCACCCCGACCCGGAAGTTCGGGTGGATGTACGAGACGACGGCGCCTTCGGTGGCGGCGCGACCCACCTTCTTGGCGGCCTTCGCGAGGCCCTTCTTGCGCAGGTAGGTGACGGCTTTTTCGTAGTCCCCGTCGACTTCCTGGAGCGCCTTCTTGCAGTCCAAGAGGCCCGCGCCCGTGGACTCGCGCAAATCTTTGATCATGGAGGAGGTGATCTCAGCCATCGTGGTGCCTTCCGACTAGCGTTCGTTGCTCGACGATTCGGAAGCCGCAGCGGCTGCAGCTTCCTCTTGCTCGGGGCTCGCGGCGGCCTCCGGCGGGGGCAACGTGCCGCGACGCGAGACGATTTCGACCTTGGGGCCATCGCCGCCCGTCATCACGCGGATGGGCTCGAACGAGTCGTCGTCCGAAGAGTTGGCGACGGCGCGTTGTTTCCCGATCCGCGAGCCTTCGACGCAGGCCTCGGCAAGCTTCGTGCAAAACAGCTTGATCGAGCGGATTGCGTCGTCGTTGCCCGGGATGATGTAGTCGATGTTGTTGGGCTCCGCGTTCGTGTCCGCGACGGCCACGACGGGGATCTTGAGGCGCTTGGCCTCGGCCACCGCGATGTGCTCCTTGGCGGGGTCGATCACGAAGATCGCGCCCGGGAGCTTGGGCATGTCCTTGATCCCACCGAGGTTGCGCTCGAGCTTGAGCCGCATGCGCTCCATGCGGAGCACTTCCTTCTTGGTGAGCTTGCCGTGCGTGCCGTCCTCGGCCATGCGCTCGAGACCGCGGAGCTTGTCCACCGACTGACGGATCGTCTTCCAGTTGGTCAGCGTCCCACCGAGCCAACGCGACACCACGAAGTACTGGTTGGCGCGCTGAGCTTCCGCCACCATCACGTCCTGCGCCTGCTTCTTGGTACCGACGAAGAGGACGGGGAGGCCGTCCGCGGAAACGCTACGTACGAAGTTGTAGGCGCGGCGGAACAACGCGGCGGTTTGCTGGAGGTCGATGATGTGGATGCCGTTGCGCGCCCCGTAGATGTAGGGCTTCATCCGCGGATTCCAGCGATCCGTGCGATGGCCGAAGTGGACTCCGGCTTCGAGCAGTTGGCGAATGGTGATGATGCGCTGCGCTTCGGCGGCGGCGACGTCTGCAGATTCCATGATGGGCTCCTGGCGTTGTGCCTCTGCTCCCGTCTTCGAAGGTCCGCTAAACCGCGCAGGGCGGTCACGCCACGGCCCTCTCTTGGAGCATGAGAAGTTTTGCGACCGCAAAGCGGCGCGGGGCGGTTGGTAGCACGTCGTCGCCGGCCCGGGCAAGCCGGCCGTGCCCGAGGCTTTCGGCGCGCACCTGGACTGTTCCAGTCCGGTGCACGTGGGGCGTGACAGTGGAAGTGCCCAGCCCGCACGTTACGATGTTGCGATGAGGTTTGTTGTGCACGGAAGCGGGCCTGCGGCCGGCCCTTCGGTTTCCGTGCGCCATGAGCGCCCGGTTCTTCGGGTGCTCCCCGGTGGACAAGCCGCCCTCGTGCCGCGCGCGCCGGTGATCCTTCCTTGGATCACGCTGGCCGTCAGCGTGGCCTGCACCATCGCCTACGCGATCCCCGCATCGGGGCTGCCCATGCCAGCGGTCACGGGCGACGCCGCGGTCCGCCTCTCCGATCCACTCCACATCGTGGGCCTCGGGGCCCGTAGCACGCCGCTGGTCGCGGACGCAGGTGAGACGTGGCGGCTGCTCACCTGCCATTTCGTGCACACGTCGTGGATGCACCTCGCCTTCAACCTGGCGTTCCTGTTCGCGGTGGGCGGGGCCATCGAGCAGGTCGTGCGAAGGGCCGACTACGCGGCGCTCCTCGTCTTCACGGCCACCGTCTCGGCCGCGGGCAGCCTCATGGGCACACCGCAGGTCTCCGCGGGCGCATCGGGCCTCGTGTTCGGCACGCTCGGCGCCGCCGTCACGTTGGGTCTCCGGCAGCATCAACGCCTCGGTCGCGAGGTGCAGCGCTACTTCGGGCTGTGGGTGCTCCCGTTCCTCCTCGTCGTGTTCGGGTTCGGGATCGGCAACCCCTCCGTGGATCAAGCGAGCCACCTGGGCGGGCTCGTCTCCGGTCTCGTCGGCGGCTCGATCCTCACCCTCCGGGGACCCGAGGGAGAGCCGAGCCCCTGGACCCACTATCGGCCGCTCCTCGCCAGTACGGCGCTGCTTGCCCTCGTGTTGCTCGCGGCGCCGATCGTCGCCCGCGGCGGCAATCCTCCGCATCGGGTCGCGTTGCCTGCCGGCGCGACGATCGAAATCCCCGGCACCTGGGTCGCCGGCCACGGACCCGCGGCTTCGTTTTTCACCGCGGGCGGTGCGGTGAAACTCGAGGCGGACGCCGTCGCTCTACCTCGCGAGTCCGACATCGCAACGTGGTACGAGCGGCGTCACGGTCTGACGACCGCGAGTTTTGCGCCTCACGGTGAGGAGAAGCGCGTTTGGGTCCGGGGTCGACCGATCCTCCATCGCGCCTATCGCACGTGGAACGAAGCGACGCCGGTCCAGCGCGACGTCTATTTCATCGAGTCCGAGCGCGACGCGTTCACCACCGTGCTCGCCTTCGAGACGCCGTGGACGTGGCGGCACAAATACCGCACGACCCATCACCAAATTCTGGGGTCGTACTACTCGAATCGGGGTGTCGGCGAAGCACCCTTCTTGAAGGTGGCTGCGCTACAGTAGCGGCGCTCATGCGCCGCGCACGTCTCGCGCTGTTCTGCGTTGCGACCGTCTCGACGAGCGGCTGCTACTCCGAACGCCTACCGCCACCCAACTTCCGGTACACCTGCTCGCAAGACGCAGACTGCGAGGACCCCGAGTCCTGCCTCCGCGGCCTGTGCCAGATCCCGTGCACCACCTCGAACTTCTATGAGGCCTGCCCGCTCGGGGAATACGCCGCCTGCTTCAACGGCGTATGCGCGAGCCTCTGCCAACTCGACGACGACACCTGCCCGGGCGGGCAAACCTGCTTCAACCTCGGCCTCGAGCTCGAGGCCGAGAGCGATCCATTCGCGACGCCCGAGGACCGACAACAAGTCGGCGTCTGCGGCGACGACTGCCAAGTCGTCGGCTGCCCCGTGGATGAGGTCTGCGTGCCCGTTCCAGACACCGGCACGAACATCTGCCTCGTCGCCTGCGACCCCGAGATCCCCGTCTGCCCCGAGAGCTACGAGTGTCAGCTCGGGTTCTGCGTCCCAGAGACCTCCTCGAGCGCCCCCCCGAGCGCGCCCGCAGGCACGGATCTCCAAGGAGGTGGCAAGTGAAACGCCTCGTCGCATCCTGCACGCTCATCGCCTTCATCGGCTCGGGCTGCGCCACCTTCGTACCGGCGCACGAGAGTGGCACGGAGCAAGCGTGGCTCGCCGTCGATGAACCCGCTCCACCCGCGGAGGAATCCCCTCCGCCCGCTGAGGAGCGCCGTGTGGACGCGCCGTCCGATCCCTCGGCGACGCCCGCAGACTCGGGCCCCGCCCCAACGGCGAGCGCCGAGCTCTCACCCGCCGCGGAGACCGAAACCAAGCCCGGGACGAGCGGCCCTCTGCTCCCGAGCGCCAACGGGAAGATCGTCGCCGCCGACGTCGAACCGATCACCGACGACAAGCACCAGCGCGCCCGTACTGCGGTCTTTTGGACGGGGATCGGCGCGATTGCCCTGGGTGGAGCCGGCATGATCGCGTTTGGGGTCACCGGACGCGTCACCCAAGCGCAGCTCGGCAATGGCTACGAAGACGGCCTTACCCATGCCCGCGAAGATCAGCTCGAACGGCGCGCAGAGATCTCGAACGGCCTGGCGATCGCGGGCGGCACCCTCGCGGTGGTCGGCCTCGCGATGTCGGTCATCGCGTATGCCGTGGATTACAACCGCTGCGGTGCGCTCAGCCGTCGGCGCTATCGCAAGGACTGCCGCCCCAGCTGACGGGCCGTCCGCGCGGAGACCTAGTGCCGAGATCCCCGGCCGTGAAGGTGAAGACGAGGCTTCGCGCGCGTCCGCTCACCGGCGACCGCCCGAGCGCCCGTGGGTCCTTCATCTAGGCATCCTTGGCCTCGTCGCGGCCCTGTGTCTGCCGAGCCTCGGCTACGACTTCGTCTACGACGATCATTGGACGATCGTCTCCAACGGTTTTCTGCGCACCCCGAGCGCCTGGATCGGGCTCCTGACCCCGGCCGCCGCGCGTGCCCACGTCCCCGACGCCTTCCGGGCAGTCTCCGTGCTCGCCGACGGGATCACCTATCTCGCGTTCGGCCTGCGGCCCGCGTGGCACCACGCCGTCTCGGTCGCCCTACACGTGATCGTGACGGCCCTGGGTGCTCGCTGGCTGCGTCGCTTGGGCGCGCCGCTGCACGTTCAGATCGGCACCGCGGGGCTGTTTGGTGTCATGGCGATCCACGCCGAGCCGATCGCCGTCGTTTCGTACCGAGAAGACCTGCTCGCCGCAGCGCTGGGCCTGTCGGCGTGCCTCTCCGGTGAGCGAGCCCTCGGTGCGACCAAGCGCTACGTCGTGTGGTGCCTCGCGGGCACCCTGTGCCTTGCGCTTGCGACCTCGGCCAAGCTCAGCGCCGCGCCCCTACCGTTCGTCTGGTGGCTCGCGCACACGGTGCACCCTTGGCCCCGCGCCGACGAGGACGGTCCCGAAGCGAATCTCCGCGAACCGGGCAAGACGGGGGCGCGAGTCCGCCTCATTGCGCTCGCCCTCAGCCTCGGCGTGGTCGTCGCGCTCGCCCACCGGTATTGGGCGATCGGAGCCCTCACGACCTACGGTCACGATCCGAGCCGCGTGCTCGCCGATCGCGTCGGCCTCGCTCCCGTGCTGGCCGCGAGCGCCCGCATCCACGCCGAATATCTGGTGCGCATGGCGTTCCCCTTGGGCCTCAGTCCCGAATACGTAGATGCCGTGGGAACTTGGTCCGCTCCCGAGACGCTCCTTTGCGCCGGCGGCCTCCTGCTTTGGCTCGCCTACGGCCTATGGGCGTGGACGCAGCCGGCCCGCGACGTTCGGGCCGCGCGGATCGCCTTCGTGTCGCTCTCGTTCCTCGCCCTCGCCGTTCCTACGGCCAACCTCGTACCGCTCCCGAACATGCAGGCAGACCGCTATATGTATCTGCCGTCATTCCCCATCGCGCTCGGCATGGTGCTGCTATGCGACGCGTTCCCCTTCCCGCGCGTCACCTGGACGCTGCTCGTCGCGTTGCAGGGTTCCTACCTTCAATCCGCATCGGCGGCATTCCGCAGCGACACGCGCCTTTGGACCATCGCCCTACGACGCGCCCCCGAAGCGGTCCGCGCACATGCGGTGATGGCCGAGCTCCTGACCGAACGGGAGGCACGCCCCCAAGCGGAGGTCGCCGCGCGGACCCACTGCCTCTTCGCGCACCGCCTAGACCCGATGGAGCCGCTGACTCAGCTCTGCGCGGGCCGACTCGCCGAGCATGCGCACGAGGGTCATGCCGCCGTGACGCACTACCAGCGAGCCGCCGCGCTGCTGCGCGACCGCCCGCAACGAGCATGGATCGCGCTCGCGCGGGCCCACCTCGCCGACCCCACCGAGCCCGAGTCCGAGCGCCGACGTCAGGCCATTGCCCTGCTCGAGCGATCGACCGCCGCCTATCCCTACGACAGCACCGTCTGGACCACCGCGGGCCTGCTGTGGCACCGCCTCGGTGAACCCGAGCGCGCCGAAACCCACTATGCCGTCGCGGCCAAGCTGCACCCCGAACGCGACGAACTCTGGGTCTATCGCATCGACCTCCGGCTGGACCTCGGGGACCTCGAACGCGCCGACGCCCTCTGGGCCGCGCGACCGATCGATCTCGCTCCGGAGGTCGAACGCCGCGTACGGAAGCGCGTGTTCGCGGCCCATGCCTTGCGATGAGCGCGATCGCAGTTCGTAACCACCGTGGGTTGTTGCCCACACCGCGAATGCTGCGCAGTTCCTCCCGACCTGCGCTTCCACCACGCCGTCCCCGTCCCTGGACCCAAGCGAAACGCATTCGCCTGGCGTCCCCATCCGATGGGGTAGCTTGCCTCGCATGCGCTTTGTTGGATTGCCCCTCTGTACGCTCCTCGCTGCCCACGGCTGTACCGTCGACGGAGCCGCAGAGGACACCGGAGAATCGGTCGGGTCCGAAATCGGAACGCTCGAAATTACGGGATCCACCGCGGCGACGACCGTGGGAATCGAGACCCTTCCGGGATCCTCGAGCAGCACCGCATCCGACGGGACGAGCACCGACCCAACGTCTTCGACCACTACCGCCACATCCCAAGCAACCGGCGGAACGTCCCAGGGGGAGACCTCCGAAGCGAGCACCTCGCACGGCGACACCTCGAACTCCGGCTCCGGCGAAGCCACCTCCGACTCGACCGGCAACACTACGATGGCGAGCGAGAGCTCGGCATCGAGCACCCCCTCCACCGGTGACGAGACCTCGAGTTCGACGGGCAACTCCTCTTCGACGGGCAGCTCCTCTTCGACGGGCAGCTCCTCTTCGACGGGCAGCAGCTCCTCGACCACCGGAGATCCCGCCACTTGCGAGAGCGTGAGGCTCACCCGCTACAACGCCACCGAGCGTGCCGGGTGCGGGTACCTCAAGACGCACCCGTTCATGCCCAGCTTCGTTCGCGAGGAACGACTCACCATGGCGATGGCCGAGCCCTTCTATGGCGGCTCACGCGGAGGAGAACCGGGCGAGTCCTGCGGAGAATGTTGGGAGATCACGACCCCCTTCGAGACCCGGATCGTGATGTCCGACACGCTGTGCCCCATGCAGGGCAATCCCTTGTGCTCCGAGCCCGATCAGTTGCACTTCGATCTCTCCCAGGAAGCGGCGGCGGCCCTCCAGGGTGGTCGCAACGACTTTGGCGTCGCCCGGCCCGTCCCCTGCCCGGTCGAAGACTCGATCCATATCGAAGTCCGCGATCGAAGCTCGGGCTACTACCAGTTCGCCGTCCTCAATCACCGCCTTCCCGTGCGACGCGTGGAGATCCTCCCCGAGGGCGCCACGACGTGGCTCGTCGCGGAGCGTGTTTTCGGCTCGGCCTTTGCCGTCAATCATGCTGCGTTCGTCGTGGGCTCGGGTGTCGGCGGCGTCGCGCGGTTGACGAGCGCCGAAGGTGAGGTCATTGCGTCCATCGTCCAACTGGGGAGCGAGGCGGAAGGCGACACGACCGACCTTGGAATCCAGTTCGGATCGCCTGGACCGATCCCTGGGCCTGTCTGCGAATTCGACGGTTCGTGAACGAACGCCTCGTTTCCGGGCCCTGCCGCCGGACGTGAACACGACCGCCCTCCGATGCCGAGCCCTGCTCGTCCCCTGGCGTGACGCGGCCAGGCGGGTGTGAGGGCGAACCCGAGAACGGCGCTGGCGCGTGGCCCCGAGTTCAGAGAAGATGGCGCGAGATGCTGCGGCAGTTCCTTGCGTTTCTGCTGATCCTCGGGGTGGCGATCACGCTTGGCGGCCTCGCGTGCGCCGACACGGTGGAGACGCTCGACAAGTCCGACGAGACTGACGGCGCCACGTAGGCTCGGGGCGGGCCTTCCTTTTTTAGCTCGCGCAAGGGAAGAGCTCCGGCGCAGCGACAGGAACGTACGCGGGAAGAGGCGCCGCGAGGTGGCACGCTGCACTGCAACCGCATGGGTCGACCGCGAGGCCCGCAGCTGCCGCTTCTCGCACGACCGTGGCTTCCAGCATGCGCTGCCGCAACTGCGGCGTGAGCCACTCCGCCTCGGGGGGATGTCCGTCACCGAACAAGGCCTGCTTCTCCTGCGGCCGCAGGGCACGGGACCATACGGACACGCAACGGAGATCGGCCGCGGCGATGTGGCGCAACAACGGCCGCACCGGTTCGATCTGCTCGTGCCAGCCCACCGTGAGGGGCCCCAGGCGAACGCCGACCGCGACCCCGCGGGCGCGCAGCTCCTGTGCGTGAAGCAGGAGACGGACGACGGGCAACGCCTCCTCTCCGAGCAGGGCCTGCTGGACGCGGTTGTGAACCGAAGCGAGCTCGAGCTGCACCGTGGCACCGATTTCTGTCAGGGCCGCGACGAGGCTTGCAGACAGCCGCACCCGAGCGTTCACCAGGACGCGGCGCCCATGCGCCGACAACCACCCGACCGCCGCCTCCAAAGCCTCTAGATCCGCGGCACGGCGGGCGGCGAGCCCCACCACCGGCCAGCGCTGACCACCGGCCTCGAGCTCCCCAAGCTGGGAGGCGAGCGAAAACCCGATGGCCCGAGGCGAGATGGAGCCGCCTCGCCCCGCGAGGGCCAGCACGATCCCTGGTCCGCGGCACGTGGAGATCCGTCGGACGACCCGAACCCCCGACACAGCGCCAAAAACCGACTCTCTTGCCGTCTCCACTGAACACAAGTATAGCATCACTGAACACCTGCGCAACTCAGCCCGAGGGCTTTTCAAAGTGCCGTGCTGTGCCGTCCGCGCCGGATCGCCTTCGGGGTCTCAGCCGAACGAGCAGACGTACTCGGCGATGCCCTCGGCGACGCGAATCGTGAACCCACTCTGGCCCGGGACATCGAAGCTCGAGCCTGCGGCGTACTCACGTGATTCGTTCGTGCCGTCCAACGTCACGCGACAGGTCCCCGCGACGATGTCCATACGCTCGGGAGCGTCCGTACCGAAGTGATACTCGCCGGGATAGATCAGCCCGAGCGTTTTTTTCGTGCCGTCGGCAAACCGAAGCGTGTGGCTCACGACCTTGCCATCGAAGTAGACGTTCGCCTTGGCGACTGCGGTGACGTGGGGAAACTCGAGACTCGACATGCGGCGCGAGAGTACATGAAACCGCCCGCGACCATGGAGAGCACGAACACGACGACATCCGCTCGAAGCGTGGGCAGCGAGGCCAAGGCTGGCCCAGGACAGTAGCCGCACACGCCCCACCCGACCCCGAAGAGCACCGACCCGAGCACGAGGTCGCGATCGATCTGCCGCCGATGGGGAAGGTCGAAGTGCGACGCGAGCCAAGGTCGCTTCCAACGCAGCACGAAGCGAAACCCCACCATCGCCACCATCACGGCTCCACCCAGCACGAACAGCAGGCTGGGATCCCAGAGGCCCCCGAAATCGAGGAAGTCCAACACCTTGCCGGGGTCCGTCATGCCCGAGATCCAAAGGCCCAGGCCGAACAAGAGCCCCGTCCCAAATGCAGCGATGCCACGCTTCACGGCACGACTCCGAGCGCGTGGCGCATGACCGTGGTCGTCGCGATCGCGGCAGACAGGAACACGAGCACAGCGACGAGCGAGCGCAGCGAAAGTCGACCGAGCCCGCAAACCCCATGACCACTCGTGCAACCGTTGGCCATGCGTGTCCCGAGGCCGACGAGCAAACCCGCGAACACCACGCGACCAAGCGGCTCGAGGCCGACGACCGTCGCGGCCGGCGGAGCGACGGCCATGCAGACGACGCCCGCCGCCACGAGGCCGCCCAGGAACGCGGCACGCCACCCGATCTCATCGTCCGATGGCGCAAAAGCCTCGTGCAAGACGCCACTGACGCCAGCGATCTTGCCGTTCAGCGCGAGCAGCAGGACGCTCGCGACTCCCAGCAGCAGCCCGCCTGCCAGCGCACTCGCGGGCGTGAACGTACCGGCTCCAGCGGCTCCGACGAGAATGAGCATCACCTTTCGACCTCCGCGCGAGCCTGCATCACGATGCCTATCGGTATACGAGACGAACGAGCGGACTTCCAGTGGAGGGCCCTGCACCATGACATTTCAAAGACCCCCATCCTAGGCAACACCCAGCTCTTGCCCTGGGTCCGTGATTGCACCACCGGCGTCACCGCCGTGGCCCTTTGTGATTACCGAGTGCTCAGGCCGCGCCCTTTCGCGGTGTTCCTGGTCACGCGAGCGGCTGCGGCGGCCCCTTTCAACCCTCGCAAGGCATCTTTACCGACCCATCGCGCCGCCGCGCTGGTATCGATCGAGAGCCGCTCCGCGAGCGCCAGCGCGGCAGCATGCAGCACCGCGTTGCGTTCGCCAACCCCGCGGAGCGCCCAGCTGACGCCCTTCTTGACGAAGTTTCTCCCGTCGGTCGCGGCTCGTTCGACGAGCGGCAAACAGGCGAGCAGGTCCTCGTCTTTGGCCGCCTTGTCGTGCTGCGCCACCGAAGCGAGCAGAGCAAACGCGGCTCGCTTGACGAACTCATCCTTGGCGCCCGACCACTTTGCGACGCGTCCCAAGGCGTGAGGCGTGCGATCGAACAGATGGAAGCAGAGCGTGTCGCAGAGCGCCCAGCTATCGAAGTCGCGACACCAGCCGTCCATCTGCTTGATTGTGACCAACGCCGGCTCATCGACGAACGCAGCGAGCATTCGGGCCTCGTAGATGCGACTTTCCCACAGCGCGAGGGCGAGTGCGTGATCGCGTCCTACGGCCTTGGCGATCTTGCGAATCTCAGCCACCGCCACCCCCCATGCGCCGTCCGAGGGGATACCGTAGCGTTGCATGCCCTCGAGCGTGTGCTTCGTGGCTGCTGCGCGCAGCGACGCAAGCACGTCGGTGACGCTGGCAACCTTCGCCTTCCCCTTCGCCTTCGGGGCCTTGGCCGCGGTCGGGGCCTTGGCCGCGGTCGGGGCCTTGGCCGCCTTCGGGGCCTTGGAAGCTCGCCGTCGCGGCGATGGTTCGCGGGGTGGCATGACCCAACCCTCGTACCATATTCGGTCCTTCGCTCGGGACGCGTGACGTGCCGGGCCCGCACGAAAGCGAGCGACGTCCGTACCGAGCCCTGCCGCCTTTGGGCACGCGCCGATGACCGTGCGGTTTCGCCCGCTGACGGAGTGCGGGTCTTGGAACGATGATTGAGACGTGTGGACAATGCCGGTGGACACATGCGTCCCCGAGCCGTGAGCCCCAAGTGGAACACGCGACCTCCTTGTATCCATTCCAAGGTCGTCTATATCGTGAGGCATGCACCTCGATGAGCGGCCATCGGTGTTGGCTCGGCTCGGCCTCGGCCTCGGCCTCGGTTTGTTCGTGTGCGGCGCGTGCAAGCGACCCACGCAAGACCCCTGCGAGACGCTGTCGCCGATCTATCCTACCAACGGTGTCCACAATCCTTGCGGATGCGGGGCGGACCAATGTGTGGAACCGCGAACCCCCAAAGATCCGCCGGATCCTCGGTATCCAGAGCACTGGCAGAGCAAGTGGAACATGTATCGCGTGTTCGCTGGATACCAGGAAAACCTACCCCCCTATGCGGATCCGCCAGCCGGCCTCGAACCGGTGCGCGACTACGAGAAAACCCAGGGGGCGACCTACTACGACGATGCGTATGTGCCCGCAGACGGCGACGGAACGGGCGCGATGATGGAGCACTACGAGAAATACTGCTTACCCATCTTCCCGATCGACAGCCACTTCACGTGCTCGTTCATCTCGCTCGGCAACAAGGCCTATTTCTTGACGTACGACGCGGACCGCCCCCCCAACATGCCGCCGTGTTGTCTATTCTCGCCGCTCAATCACCCTCCGCGGCGCGACTTCGTCAAACACCTGCCGTATAGCGCGGAGGACAGCACCCACGTGAACGACACATTGCAGGCCTACCGCTACATCGCAAAGGGGCCCGACGACTCCGACATCTGGTTTGGATACGCGTTCTATCGCAATGAGTGGCTCGACCCCGCCCACGAGTTCCAGAGGCCACAATCTTTCTACTTCTCGGGCTCCCCTACGGTTCCTCCGGACGCACCGTTCGTGAGCCAGAACTACGTCGACTTCCGCATGGAAGCCCCGGATCCGGCAACGACGTGGGACCTCATCGCGAAGACCTGCCCGAAGGAGCCGCCTCCCTGCCACCTGTTCGAGCCGGAGGCTGCCCGGAGCTCCCAGTGGCACGACCTGGACTTCTCACGAGAGGAAAAACCATGAGCTACCTCGATTGGCCCCGACTGCACTTCAAGGGCCGCTTCCAAGCGGACACCTCGACGGTCAACAACGACGTCCGTCACTACAAGACGGATGCCTTCGAGCCCCAGTTCCAAGCGATGATGGTGGGGCACGGCCAGGGCGAGGCGCAGCGCACCAACGGATACTGGAACCCCGAGGGGAGCGGCGCTTGGCGCATGCTGGGTTGCAAGGTCACGTCGGCGGTCCTTCGCGACAGGGTGATCACCGACCCACGAATGGACCCCGTGATCGGTATGCACATCGCCGGATCGAACGACCGAGTCGCCGGAAAACTGGTGGACCTGGACCCGCAGCAGCAAGCCGTATCACAGATCTGGGGCCTCCAGGTGGCCCTCGAGGATGCGGAGAATCGGCGCTGGTTCGAGGGGGACTACGACGTCGGGACATTCATCAATCTCTGGAAACGGCAGCTGACCTCGGCGAACTTCGATCAGACGCTCGCGGCGGTCTTCCAGTCGCAGATCAGCCGAGTCACATGGTCCGACCCGTCGGCATCCATCGCGCTCGGCGCGCTCGCAACCGCGTCCGCGGGCGGACCGCTCTCGATCGCATTCAACGTCTTCGGATTCGACAGGGATCCCCACGCCGCCGACTACACGACCGGAGTCATCGTCGGAACCATTGGGCCCGCCCGGACCATGGAGCCCAAACACTTCGTCCTCGGGCGCCAACTCGTCGCCCCCCTCGTCGGGGGTGATCCCACGGCGCCAGCGCAGGGAGTCTACAGTTTCACGTGCGTCGTCCACGAGGACCGCCAGGTCCTCAGCGCCGACATGGGAAACTGCCTGCCGATCCTCCAAGCCGACGGCGCGCTGCAAGACATCGGCAAGCTCGCGCTCGCGGTCGCGAAACAAGGAGTCCTCACTGCAGGTGATCGCGTGGACAAAGAGGCGCTGGCACTCGTCGGCCCGGTCCCGTACCTGGAGGCCGATTGGTACGAGCGCACGGCGGGTGTCTTCGACCTGAGCTACGGCAACGATGCGTGGTTACGCGAGCACATCGGGGACCACCCCGTCGCCTTGGTCAGGAGCGCGGGAGCCGAGCGATTCGATGTACTCATCACGGAGGCTGCGGAGGGCCTGTATGCCCGCGCTGACAGCTACGTATATCGTCTGAACCCGGGAGAAACTGCCGAGGTAACCTTCTATGGTACACGATTCGGGCGGCCCCAGCCCCTGACCCTCGCGCTCGCGCCCAACAACGCGATGATTGGCGGCGCCGGAACGGGTGCGACCCTGAATGCAGAGACATGGCCCGTGCCGGAGGTCGGCGTACCGGCCTCGGCTCTCTCGTATCCACCGAACCTCGAGCTCGGACGCGAGGGCGTCGGAATCTTGCGCTTGAGCTCGGCGCCGAGCGGACCGGGTTGCCCGCGAGGCTACCTCGATGGCCAAGTGTATGGCATTGGCTATCAGATCGTAGGTGTCAGCCCAAACTATCTCGCCAATCCGTGGAACTTTCTCAGCTGCTTGCTCTGGGATGCTTGGCCCATCCCCGACGACCCCACCTGGTATCGCGACATTCAACCCATCCTCGAGCAATACGGCAATCTCTATCCGATCATGAGCCGGCATCTGGTGAACCTCGGCGACTACCACAGCGTGGTCGCACATCGCGAGAGCCTGATCTTCTGCTTCGAGCTCCCTACCCAAGATCCCAACTCCATGCCCGTGAGTCGCGATCTCTCCGCGAACAAGCGCCAAGGCATCTTGCGTTGGCTCAAGGCGAGCGGGGCGGACGGGCTGCCCAAGCGCGGGAACCCCGAGGACCGACCGCCGATCACGAGGCCGACACGCATCGTCCCTGGGGTCTCGGCAACGGTTCCAGACAACGGTGCCAGCGAAGCGCCACTCGACCCGGGTGGCAAGCTGGACTATCTCACCCAAGTCCTTCGACAACAACGCGGTTCATCGCGCGAACGGGGAGGAAAGGCATGATCCGGATCGAACGCAAGTGGGTCGATGGCCTGCGGTCGGCGAAGACCCACGCCGACCTCTATTTGTACCTGCAGAAAGCCGTGGAACTCGAACACAGCACGATCCCGCCCTACCTCACGGCCTACTACTCATTGAAACCGGGTTTGAACGACCACATCGCGAACCTGCTCCGGTCCGTCGTGATCGAAGAGATGCTGCACATGACGATCGCTGCCAATATTCTGGTGTCACTCGGCGGAGCCCCTTCGATCAACGGTCCTCGTTTCGTGCCGCGCTACCCAGGGCCACTACCCATGGGCATCGGTGGAAAAGACTTCGTCGTCTCCATCGCGGCTTTTTCGCTCCCACTCGTGAAGAACACTTTCATGGTGATCGAAGAGCCGGACCATCCGGTGCCCGTGGACACGGTGGCGGTTTCGGATCCGCATTTCCGAACGATCGGTGACTTCTACGCGGCGTTGAAGGAGAGGTTGTGCGAGCTCGATGACACGGCCTTTGGCCACGCGGATCGCCAGGTCGTCGGGGTCTTCCCGCAAACGGTGAACTTTCCCATCACGTCGTCGAGCAGCGCGTGTCGGGCCGTCGACATCATCGTGCGGCAGGGAGAGGGCACCTCCACGGATCCGTTCGAGTCACCCGGAGACCCTGCCCACTACTACCGGTTCGGCGAGGTCTTCTACGGCAGTACGCTCGTCCGTGCCTCGGACGGAACGTACGCGTACGGCGGAGATCCCATCGCGTTCGTGAGCGAGGGCGTGTTCCCGATGAAGCCGAACCCAACGCCCGATCAGTTCCCGGAAGACTCGTTCGGACGACTCCTGTCGGACAACTTCACGAACGGGTACCGCACTTTGCTCAACTCGCTCCACCGCGCCTTCAACGGCGAACCCGCCCAAATCTCCGCCGCCATGGGCCTCATGTACCAACTGCGGCTCCTGGCACAGCGGCTCATGAGCACCCCTCTCGAACCCGGCGCGACACCCACGGCCGGCCCCGTGTTCGCGGTAGGATGAGGACGCGAGTGCGGTCCGTCGGAGCCGACGAAGGGGACCGCCGCACGCCGCGTCGCGTCCTGGGGCGGACCGCGAGTCCCGCCCCCGCGAAAATTCGACGCTCGGCAGGAGGAGATCCCTGCACCCGAGGGCGCGTGAGCGGAACCCAATCGAGCCGGCCTGGCTCCTCGGACCCGGGCCCGGAACCCCTGCCAGAGCCGGAATCCGTCGATTTCCCGTTGTCCGAGACACTGATCATCAGTATAGTCACGACCACCTTCGATACGGAGTTCCCGCGGAGGTTTCGCTCGAATCGGGGTGGAGATGGCGTGCGTTTGGCGTTATAGGCTTGAAATCACGTCAGTTTCAGGGGTTCTCGCAAGTTGTGGTAGACGACCCGGCATCCGGCATGAGCCAGAGTGAGCCAAATCCCTCCCCGGAGGGCTTCGTCCTCGGAATGGACAACGACGCGCTGAAAGTGGTGCGGAGGTTGCTGAGCGCTGGCCACGAGGCCTATCTCGTCGGCGGCTGCGTTCGTGACCTGTACCTCGGACGACGCCCCAAAGACTTCGACGTGGCCACGAGCGCGACTCCGGAGACGATCCGCCGGATCTTCCGCAACAGCCGGATCATCGGCAGGCGCTTCAAGCTCGTGCACGTCTTCTTTGGCTCGAAGGTCATCGAGACGAGCACGTTCCGCACGACCCCTCCCGACGACGGCACCGACGACCCGCTCATCACCCACGACAACGAGTGGGGTTCCATCGAGGACGACGCCCGGCGCCGGGACTTCACGATCAACGGCCTCTTCTTCGACGTCGAGAACGAGCGCATCGTCGACTTCGTAGATGGTCTGAGCGATCTCGAGGCGCACGTCATTCGGACGATCGGCGCCCCCGCGACCCGCTTCCGCGAAGATCCGGTTCGCATGATCCGCGCGATCAAGTTCGCGGCGCGCCTCGGTTTCGACTTTCATCCAGAGACTTGGCAAGCCCTCCTCGAGGTCGCTCCAGACATCGTGAAGTGCAGTCGCGCGCGCGTGCTGGAAGAGATCTACAAGGTGTTGCGCGGAGGTTCCTCGCTGCGTTGCTTCGAGCTGATGCTGGAATCGAACCTGCTCCAAGCCATGATGCCGGGCTACGTCGAGCTGTTCGGCGACGATGCCGAGTCCGGAGGAGCGGCGCTCCTACAGGCGATCCGGCAACCAGAGGCCGCACGCGGTCCGGCGTCCACGCTCGCGCGCCTCCTGGCCGCCCTCGACGACTACACGTTGCACACGCGAGAGATCGTCGGCAACGGTGTCCTCCAGGCCACGTTGTTCGCCCCCCTCCTCACCGAGGAGCTCGGTCCTGGCGGCCGCGAGCAGCTCGACCAACACATCGAGACGTTGATGAATCCCGTGGGGAACGCGCTCGGCATCGCGCGGCGTGATCGCGACCTCGCTCGCCAGATCCTCGTGACCCATCATCGGATGGCCGAGCCCGTCAACCGCCGGCGTCGGATCTCCATGGCGCAGCGGCAGTACTTCCACGACGCCCTCATCTTCTTGGGCCTGGCGGTGAGCGCCAGCGGAGACGAACGCAGCAGCGAGCTCGCACGCTGGCAACAACTCGCCCGCACACAACACAACGTCGAGTTTACGGCGGAGCGCCCGCGCAAGGCGGCCAAACGCGGCCGCCGTCGCCGCAACGGAGCACGCAACAAGAGCGCCGCCCGCTCCAACTCCTCTGCCTCGGCCGCCAACGAGCGGTAGCCAACAGCGGCGATGGCCAGAGGCGACGAACGGGTCCGCGAGCGCTTGCGTCTCGCCCACGACCGCTTGCTCGCGCTCGGGACCACCGAGCACTACGAGGACACGGCCCTCTACGATCACGAGTACGCCGAGCGCCGCGACGACATCGATTGGTACACGGCGGTATTGGCCGAACAGGTACCCACCCAGGGCAGGGTGCTGGAGCTCGGCGCAGGAACGGGCCGCATCACGCTGGGTCTCGCCGAGCTCGGGCTACGGGTCGTCGCGCTCGATCGCATGCCGAGCATGCTCGCTGCGCTGAAACGTCGCCTCGACGCACGGAGGGAGCCGCTCGAAGTCGAGCTCGTGGAAGCCGACATGCGCTCGTTGCCGCTGCCGGACGCCTGCGTCGATGCGGCCATTGCTCCGTTCAATACCCTGATGCACCTCTACACGTGGCAGGACCTCTTGGCCTGCTTCCGCGAGGTGGAGCGCGTGCTCCAGCCCGGAGGCGTGTTCGCGTTGGACGTCCAGATCCCCGATCTGCACTGGCTGCGTTGGGATCGCGAGAAGCGCCACGCGATCACCCGCTTCACGCACCCTGCGACCGGGGAGAAGCTCATCTACTCCACCAACCACGACTACGACCTCGAGACCCAGGTCTGCCACATCCGTATCTACTACGATCACGCCCCGCCCCGTGGGCGGAAGTTCAAGCCGCCGCCGGTGCCCTACCGCCTCGTGCATTTGGCCCATCGGCAGATCTTTCCCGAGGAGCTGCGGCTGCTCCTCCACGTTGCGGGACTCACGATCGAGCGCCACGACGCGGATTTCAGCGATCGCCCGTTGCGCGACGGCGTGGAGTCGCAGGTAGTGGTCGCTCGCAAACCGCTCCGCGCTGGGCGCGACAGCGCCTAATCGCCGTCATCGCGGCGTCCGTGGGCTAGGCTAGCGGGGTGGCTCACCTCCGCGCCCTTCGCTTCGTCGGTCGCCTCTCCACGCTTTTCCTCGCGCCGCTCCTCTGCCTCGGCTCTCCAGCGCCCGCCCTCGCCGATCAGCTCGCCGTGGAGCCGCGAGACGATGAAGCCGGCTATCGCGCGATCGACGAGCTCTCGTACGAGGTGATCGTCGAACCCTCGGACGGCTTCTCCGCCACCGTGCGCTACCGCGTCGCCCTCGCGAATACGAGCTCGACCCCCCGCGACGCCGTGCTGTCCCTCGCATTGCCGTTTGCGGCTCGGGTCGAAGGCCTCGCGATCGCCCGGGATGGCCAGTGGACCGCGGGCGTCCCCACCGGCATCGCCGAGACGACCGAACGCCGGGATCCAGGGGCGGTGTTCGTCCGGGGAATCCCAGCCGCAACACGGCACGACATCCCAGGCGCCGAGATCGTCGTGTTCGGGCTGGACCCAGGCACGCCCCTGCAGGTCGAGCTCAAGGTCCGCGTGTATCCAAGATTGCTCGGAGACCGGTGGGAACTCGATCTTCCCGCGCGAGGCGCCACGGATGACGCACTCTCGGGAGAACGGCGGGTGCTCGTGACGGGGCTCCCGCGGGGGGAATCGTTCTTCGTGGATGCACGCGGCAATGAGGGCAGCCCCTTCATCGTATCGCCCCCAACGAACATGGTGACCGTCGCTTGGCCAGCCCATCTCAAAGGGCGTTCCCCGCTCGAGGGTCACCTCGAGACGATCCCCGGCCCGCCCGGGTTCGACGACGGCGATCTGCGGCTCTTCCTTCGCCTCGGGCAGACGCCCGCGCCGGTGCCCGATCACGTGGTCTTGCTGTTCGATCATTCGCTCAGCACTCCCGAGCGGCTGCCGAGCGACGCGCTCCGAGCCACCGCCGGTTTGTTCGGCGCGCTGTCCGAAGGCGCCTCCTTCGACGCGCTCGCCTTCGATCGCCACGTGACCCCTCTCGTCGAGGGGGCGCCGCTGCGCGACCAAGATGCCTTGCCGAGGCTCGCGTCGGCCCTCGAGCAAAGGAAGCGGGGACAGGGTACGGATCTCGCCGCCGCCCTCCTCGAGGCGGCTGCCCGTACCCGCGCTCGCAAGGGAGGCAAGAGCATGATCGTCGTGTTCACCGATGGAATGTTTCCCGAACATGACATCGATCGCCTGCAGGCCGCGTTTTCCGAGGCCGCAGGCACGCACCGCCCCGAGGTGTTGTTCGTCATCGAGGAACCCATGTTCGCCTCGGTCGGACTCGCGACCGATCATCCCGTGGCGCGCCTCGCCGCCCAACTTGGCGCGCGGATCAGCCTCAAGACCCTGGGCCAACTCGACGAGAGCGCGAGCGGCGAGCTCTTGCATGCGCCGCGTGTCCTTGGCGAGCTCTCCATCGATCTCCCCAAAGGCGCCCAGCTGTTCGACCCTTTGCCACCGGGTCTCGTCGCAGGGAGCTTCGTGCTGCTCCGGGGCCAGTACGTTGGATCGCCGCCGCGCCACCTCCAAGTCCAAGGGCGATTCGGGACCACGCAGGTGCGCAAACGTGTCGCCGCGCAGTCGCTGCCGCGCCCTCCGGTTGCCCTCGTCGCGCAAACCCGCGGCGACTTGGCCTTGACCGCCACGGAAGGATTCAGCCTCCCACCGTGGTATCGCTCGCAACAGGGTCAGGATGCGCAGCGCGGGATTACCCAGGCAGGTCGCGCAGGCGACGATCGTCGCGGATACCTCACGGCCAAGATCTTTCGCCACTATCTGACCACACGGGTGCTCCCCCGTGCGCGCGCTTGCTACAATCGCGGGCTCCTTCGCCATCGCGATCAAGAGGGCCGCATCGTCCTCGCCATCGAGGCCGCCAAGGGCGAGGTGATGCTTGCCCGCGTGTCCGAGTCGGGGCTCAAGCACCCCGACCCCGCCCTGGTCTCCTGTTTGACGGAGGCCGCCTGGGCGCTCGACATCCCCGCGGGCAAACTCGACGCCCGCATCTACCGCCTCAACTACCCGCTGCGCCTCGTCGCTCCAGAACCCGGGAAAACCGAGGGCCGCGTCGAGCGATTGAACGAAGACGTCACCGCACGTTGAGTGGCCTCAGGCCTTTGGACCCCACATCGACCGTTCGCGCCACGATCGAGACAATCGTGGGCAACATCCGACACCCCATGAATGGTTCCCCCTCGGGGTGTTGACAGCGTCTATCGCGTCCACCTACGGTCGAAACCGTGGCCGCGAAATCTTCGCGCGAGGTCGGGTCGGAGGTCCGCGCGCTGCTGGACGACCCTGCGACGAACGACCGCGAGCTGCTCGATGCCTTCGAGCTCCTCGCCAAGGAGCGCACCTTTCCCGAGTGGACGGTCGTGTGGGGCCCCGTGTTGTACGCGCGCAACCGGCCCATGTTCAGGTCGTTCATCTTGCGCCATTTCTCGTGGTGGAAGCGGTCGCGCTCGAGCTGGTCGTTCATCCCGTGGAAGGGAGCCCACGAGGCGTCGCTCGAGGCGTGGCGGACCCGCGCCGACATCGACGACGACGTGCAGACCTTCCGCCGCCTCAATGCCTGGCGCCACGCGGGGACGAGGGGTGCGGATGCGCGACGATGGGCGGCCGAACTCGTCCTGCGCTTCGAAGCCGCGAAGAGTCCCGCCCGTCGTGCAATCGTCCTCGACAAATACGAAGGGGGGTATCGCCTCACCCAGACCGAGGCCCTCGCCCTCTACGCCGAGGATCCGAGCGCGGCGGCATTCATCCTGCGCCATTCACCGTGGCGGAACGGGCGGTTCGGTGAAGGTCCGTGGATCGACCTCCAACGGGCCGCGCGCGAACGCGGGGACGACGAGTTCGCACAGACCCTGTACCGTCGGCAGGTTGCGCTCGGCGATTGGGCGCAAGAGATCCTTGCTTTGGCCGAGCAGCTTCCCGACACTCGCGCCCTCGACGACGCACTGGAGCGATGCCATCCCCTCGGGTTTGGCCTCGATCTCGGGCGCCCGCTCTTCCAGCTGTTGCGCAAACGGGGTCGGGACGTCATGCCCTACGTGCTCCGTCACGCAAGCGATGTCTGGTCGGGGTGGCGGCGTGGCGCCTTCGAAGACCTGGTCGCACACGCGCGTAAGGAAGGATGGCTCGATCTCTGGGCGACCCTCATCCGCACGTGCGCCTCGGATCGCGAATTCGATCGCGAAGTTCGCTCGATCGTCGACAACAAGACACTCGGGGACCCCGCCCGAAGAGAACGCCTCGCTTGGCTCGCAGGCGTCTCACGCGAGCTCAACTTCCCGGGGTTCGGCCTCGCGGTCGTCCACAGCCTGACGGACGGGACGGCGCTCGCACTCTACCGGCGCTACCCCGAGCTCGTGCGTGGACCGTACAAGCCGCACGTCGCCCCCACACGGAACGCGGACTACGAAACCCTCGTGGCTCATCTCATCGCGGTTCGCGACGAGGACCTCATCGATCGGATCGCGAGCCGATACGTCACGGCGGCTTGGCTCGAGCACGCACCCACGTCTCGTCAGTCCGTCATCGTCACGCTCAGCGCCTACTACGACGGCTTGCGCGACGATCCTGCCGAGTTCTCGCGGCGCGCGGCCTCGGTGCTGACGCTCGTGCCCGCGCACAGCATCTGGAACTATCGGAGGCTGCTCAAGGACAATCGACTCGCGCGTCTGCTCTTCACACGCGCGGACCATGAGTACCTGGCGTCGCCCTCGGCGATCCACGATCTCGTGGAAGGCTCGGAGATCCACGTCCAAGCGCTCGCGTATCGCATCCTCGCCATCGACGACGAGCGCGCCCAATCGCTGTCTCGCGAGCTGCTTCCAATCCTGCAAGGCACGCTCCTCCGCCCGCTCCACCGCAAGACGCGACTTCCGGCGTTCGGGGCCCTGCTCAACGCCGCCAGCCGCCAGGAGGAGGCCACCTTGGTGCTGGCGCGTTGCCGCGAGGCGCTGGATCTCCCCGATCTGCGATACCCCAAGGAGGAGCTCGTGGGGCTCATCGGTCGCATCCTCCACCGATTCCCGGCGCTCGCCCGCCCCACCGAAACACCGCTCGTATTTCGCGCGCATCGGCAGGTGGCGGCGTCATGATCCCGTTCGCCCTCGACTACGCGTCACCTTCCAATTACGACGTCGACCGCGACCGCACCTTCGTCGGGATCGCCGGAGATCGCAAACGCGGTGTTCGGTTTCGCGGCACGGTGGCTCCCGAGCACGCGTTTTTGTTGCGCGTCGCCCTGCGTGCGCTCGGCGAGGTGATCTGGTCGAGCGACAGTTGGGGCTTCGGAGGTGGCAGCCTCGATCCCATCATCACCGTTCATCCGGACCGCGTGATGTTCGAGGCGTTCAGCCAGGATCAGAGCGTCTTTGCAGCGCTCTGCATCGATCCAGAGCTCTTCGACCCCGAAGGCCCCGTCGTGCATGGGACCACCAACATCGACTTCTCCGCGTGGCTTTGGACCGCGCTCGGTGAGATGCGTAGCAGTCGGCGGACCGTGCTCGAGATCGCGACGGAGGGGTTTGCGATCCAAACCTTGGGCGCTGGGGGTCGATTCGAGCGCAAGGTCGACGTCCCCGAGGTCTGGGTTCGGGGGTTCCTGCAACTCCAGGCCGCGATGGCCATGCCCGGGACGCATTTGCGCGTACGTCCCGTCGATCTCCTCGCGGCGATCCGTTACCTACGATTCACGCGCGCGAAGGTCTCTCCACGCGCGCTGCGCTACGAGTTTCCCCCCGGTGACGCGGCGCGCCTCGTGCTCGAGCCATGGGAGCACACGGTCGTCCTCAAGGGTACCGAGCACCACTACGAGGTCCCCCGGACGATTCGCACCTGGGGACGGAGACGGCTGAGTTTGATCGAGGGCCTGCTGCCGTTCGCCGAGCACGTCGGCGTCTATCTGAAGGGCCGCGCCTTGCCGAGCTTCTACGCCGTTCGTCTGCCCCGCATGACGTTCGTGCTCGGGCTGACCGGGTGGTCCGCCGAGGGCTTCGGGAGCGGTGCCGGGCATGACCTTTCCGCGCCGATCGCCGTACCCGACGACCCGCTCCTCTCCCCCGCCCTCGCGCTCTTGCGAGAGCGCGTGCACGTGGACCTGCGGGCGATCGCCCGAGCGCTCGACACCGATCTGCCCCGCGCGTCCGCGTTGATGTTTCGCCTATGCCGCAGAGGCGAGGTGATCTTCGACGTCGAACGCCGCGAGTATCGTCACCGCCAGCTCTTCGCCGCGCTCCCAGGCGAGCAGCGCCTGTTCCCGCCCGACAAGCGACGCGAGCAAGCGAACGCACACCTTACGGAGGGTCGCGTCACGGTTCGATCGGTGGAGGTCGAAGAGACACGCAAGACCAAGCGCCTCCGTACTCCGGACGGACCCCTCGTGCGCGAGATCGTCTATCGCGACTTTCGGGTTCGCGGGTCGGTCGCAACCCAAGCGAGCGTCGAGGTCGTCGTGGGCGATGCTGGGCGCATCATTTTTGGGGCCTGCGAGTGCCCGTTCTTTCGCGAGCATGCTCTCGGCCGCGGTCCGTGCGAACACATCTTGGCCTTGTTCGAGGCGAGTGCTCCCGCACGCGCGGATGCCCCCACGTCCACTCCTGGAGACCCCGCAGCGGTGGGTGGACCTCCAAGTAGGGTCGTCGCTGCCGAGCTCGAGAATTCCGCTGCCGACACGGCAGAAGCCGAAGAAGGAGAGTATCCTGGAGGCGACTGAGCGGGCGACGTGGGTCGCAATCAGCCATTCATGCCGCGGTGTTCCGCCGCGGTGGCCATCTACCCACATACCATCGCCACGGTTCCCAACGTACGAAACGATGGGAGTCCACGGGTCCAAAGCCTCGCAAGTGGTCGCCTACGCCCCCGCTCGGTCCATTCTCGCGACGCTGCGTCCTCCTCGGAGATGAACGACCTTGGGGTTTTGGGACACAATCAAACGGGCGCTGGGGATCCGCCCGCCGGCACGCGACGTCTCCGGGGCCTCCGATGTCGACCTCGACGTCGTCGCGGAACATGTCGATCGCGGTGGCGGTCCACTGCGCCCCTTGCATCGTCGCCTGATCCAACGCGACGAGCGTCTGTTGCCCAAGGCCAAGCCCCGCCGAATCTTCCGTCGCAAGCGGCGAAAGCTCATGACGCGCCAGGAAGCGGGCCGTTTGTTCGCCGCGACCCTTCGCACGCGCGACCGCCACGTACGCGATCTCTTGTGCGACGAGGCACAACTGCGACGGCTCGGTCTTCCCCTTTGGTCCAACGAGGCCGACGTCGCGGAAGCGCTCGGTCTTCCGGTCGGCACCTTGCGCGCCTATTCGATGCACCGCGATCGTGAGCGAGTGGTCCACTACGTCACGTTCGCGATCCCCAAGCGTACGGGTGGAGAGCGGCTCATCATGGCGCCCAAGCGCAGGCTCCGGGAGGTGCTCCGGAAGCTCGACCGTTTGCTGGTCCGCAAACTGCCCGTCAGCGAGCACGCCCATGGCTTCCGCCCCGGACGCAGCGTGGCGACCCATGCAGCCCCCCACGTGGGCCAAGCCGTCGTCGTCCGCCTGGACCTCCGCGACTTCTTCCCGAGCGTCCACGTCGGCCGCATCCGAGGGCTGCTCGTGGCCTACGGCTACGGTTACTCCGTCGCAGCCACGCTCGCCACCCTCATGACCGAGGCGCCGCGGCAACCCGTGGACGTGGATGGCGTGCTCTACCATGTGCCCGTCGGATCCCGGCACTGCGTCCAAGGGGCGCCGACGAGCCCCGGCCTCTGCAATGCCGTCGTCCTTCGCCTGGACAGGAGATTGGCCGGGCTCGCCCGCAAGCTCGGGTTTGCCTACACCCGCTATGCCGACGATCTCACGTTTTCGGGTCCGGATCCCGCGACCGTCGCGGCCCTGCTCTCCTGGGTAGGAAAGATCGTGCGCGAGGAGGGCTTCGAACTCCGCCGCGAGAAGACCCGCGTCATGCGGCGAGGATCTGCCCAACGGATCACCGGCGTCACGGTCAACGAAGGCTTGGGCCTCTCGCGACGAGAGCGACGAAAGATCCGCGCCGCGATCCACGAGCTTGGTGCCTCACCCGATCCAGGCGCCCTTGCGCGCGTCCGTGGCCGGCTTGCCTGGGCTCACATGCTCAACGCAAAACAGGCCGAACGCCTGCGCCTGCGCATGCCCACGCCCTGATCAGAGACGGCCCGACACGCCCCACGCAGAAGCGGACGGAACCCGGACACAACTGCGCGCCACCGCAACACCCGTGCCGCTTGTGCCTAGGTGCTCAGGTGCGCCGACTCGAACCGAAGCTACGATCGGTCCGTGGCTTGGTCGACGCTGTGCGGACGCGGGCGCGGGTGGCTCGCGGGCATCGTTGGCGTCGTGTCGCTCGGCGCAGGATGCATTGGTCCGAATCCGGTGTATGTGTCCGAAGGCGCCGAGAGCAGCTCTGGCGGTGGCGAGACCTCCGATGCGCACACCACTCACATGGGGCCCCCACTCCCGATGCCGTGGCGGTTCGGCGAACCCGTCGCGCTTTTGGGCCTCAATGGTGATGACGACGACACCTCGCCCACGCTGACGCCCGATCGCCTCGAACTCATCTTCGCGAGCGACCGCGACGATGGCTTCGACCTCTATCGTTCCACCCGGGCAAGCCTCGGGCAACCCTGGACACCACCCGAACGCATCGCCGAACTCAGTAGCTCCGCCGACGACGCGAGCCCCCGCCTGAGCCCCGACGGTCTCTCGATCGTGTTTTCGTCCGAGCGCAGTGAAGACGGCAACGCCGACATCTTCGTGAGCACCCGCGATTCGCCGCATGCTGCGTGGGATCCTCCCGTGGCCGTCGCAGAGCTCTCCGGCGACGACGACGAACGTCCGTGCTTCATCAGCCGCGATACCAGACTCCTGCTGTTCGCCCGCAGAGAGGGCTTCGACTACGACCTCATGCTCGCGACGCGTCGTGCATCCGCACAAACCTACGACGCGCCCGCGCCCATCTTCACGTTGAACACCGGTGAAGACGAGAAGACGGCATGGCTCGCCGAAGATCGAGCCATGGTCGTCTTCACCTCGGATCGCGACGGCGACGAAGACCTGTGGTGGAGTCACGGTTGGAGCGGCATGTTTGCGCCGCCCGCCCCGCTCGACGGGATCAACAGCGGGAGCGACGACCGAGATCCGTGGCTTCTGCGCGACGTGGGCGAGCTCTATTTCGCCAGCGATCGAGGGGACGGCTTCGATCTCTACGTCGCGACGTTCGAATCAAGCGGTCCTTGAGTCCGGCGCACTCCAGCCCAGGTCTTCACCGGGCACGACCGAGCTCACGAGATCCGCCATTCGGAACGGCTTGCGAAGCAAGCGGAACTCGTTCTCTAGGATCGCCGCACGGTCGGATGCGCTGGGCGAGAACGCGGAGACGAGCAGGACATCCCCCCGTGGTGCGCGGAGCCGAAACCGTCGCGCCAGCTGCACCCCGCTACCGTCCGGGACGACGATGTCGGAGACGAGGCCATCGAACTCAGTCTCCTCGAGCGCGGAGACGGCTTCCGCCAACGTCGCACACGCCCTGACCGTATGTCCTTCGCGCTCGAGCGCACTCGCCATGAGCGCCCGCAGCCGCACATTGTCCTCGAGCAACAGGAGCCGCAGGTTCGCACGCCTCGACTCGCGCTCTGCAGCCGTACTCTCCACGCCTCCGTCCGCCATGGGAAGGAGGAGCCGGGCCTCCGTGCCGCGACCGAGCGCCGATCGGAGGTCGAGCTTGCCCCCGATCGCCTCCATCATCGATTTGACATTGGAGAGCCCGAGCCCCGTTCCCTTCCCGAGCGGCTTGGTCGTGAACAGCGGCTCCGTCGCACGCGCGACCACCGACGGCTCCATCCCCGTCCCCGTATCCACCACGCAAAGCGCCACGAAGTCACGCCCCTCGACCGTTTGACGCTCGATGCGAACCGTGAGGGTTCCCCCATCCGGCATCGCGTCGCGAGCGTTGATCGCCAAATTGATCACCGCCTGTCGCAACAGGACCCGATCCGCATGCACGGCGAGACCGTCTTGGGGGACCTCCTCGACGAGCTCGACATGTCCCGGGAGCACGCGACGCAGCGAGCGCAACGTCGACTCGAGGTCCCCGGGCAACCGCAGCCGTTGGAGCTGCAGCAAGTTGGCCCCCGCCGACTGGAGCAGCTGGCGCGTCATCTGGGCCGCCCCCTCCGTCGCCTCGAGAATCCCGCGGCGCGACTCCTCGGGCATCTCGAGCGCCTCCATCTCCGCCATGATCACCGTCAACGTGTTGTTGATGTCGTGCGCGATGCCTCCCGCCACGATCCCGAGCGTCCGCAAGCGTTCGTTCTGCGCCAACGTCTCCTGCGCCATGCGCAGTTTGTCGACGACGCTCGTCTTCGCCTCGAGCGTGCGCTCGAGGTTCGAGAGCACCCCCGCGGCCACGATCAGCACGGGACCCAACGTGACGACGTTGACGAGCAAAACCTGCGGCCACTCGGCAAGCGCCGCAATCACGACCTCGTTGGCTCCCGGTGGCGTGTATCCGCCGAGCGTACCGGCGAGCCCGAGGCCCACGATGGCCACCCCCCAAAGCAGCGCCGCAGCAAGCCCTGCATGCGCGCCCACCAACACGTACGACGTCACGGGCACCGTACAGCCCGCGGCGATCTGCCCCACTCCGAATCCTTGGAGGAAGAGCACAGAGATCATGAACCCCGAGCTGAGCAGCACGAAGCCCCACCGCCGTACGACCTCCGGAGCCCGGCTCCAAGCCAAGATCGCATAGCCCGCGACGAACCCATGAGCCACGAACAGTTCCGCGGTCAGATTCCTCGCCTGCAGCACGGTGAGGATCACGACCCCGACCCCCAGGATCACCGCAACCGCCTTCAAGTAGACACGGAGCAAGCGGCTCCGGATCTCCCCGAGCGAAGCATCACGTAGCTCGCGAGCGTCAGCCCCTTCGTCCATACAGGTCGACTCGCAAGACTACCAGACAACGAACCCAGCGATCGGCACGCGGCGACCACTGCGCGAATCTCGACCGCGTCCCCTCGACCGCGATCCGATACCCTCCACCCACGATGTCCGCGAACGAAGCGTGTCCCTGCGGTCGCCCGTTCAAATACAAGCATTGCTGCATGCCTTATCACCAGGGTCGCCCTGCCGCCCCCGAAGCCCTCATGCGCGCGCGCTACTGCGCCTACGCCCTCGCCAAAGTCGACTTCATCATCCGCACCACCCACCCCGCCGGGCCTCACTTTCGGGAGGACCGCAGCGCGTGGAAGCGCGAGCTGCAGGAGTACTGCCGCACGCATGACTTCGTCGGGCTCTCGGTGATCCGGGAAGAGCACGACGCATCGGGAGGCCGCGCATGGGTGAGCTTCGAGGCGCAGCTGCAGGACCGCGAACGCCGGGTCACGCTCGCGGAGCGCAGCCTGTTCGAGCGCGACGGGGTGCGATGGAAATATGTCGCGGATGATCCGGCCACGACGTCCTCTACCGACAGAAGGTGACCTCGACGATGGACTTCGCGCGGCACTCGTATCGCTCGCCCTGGTGGGTCCTCGCTCCGCTCGTCGCGGTGGTTGGCTGCCACCCTGCGCCATCGCAGGGTAGCGCTCCCGAGGCTGCGGTCATGCAGGGCCTGCTCGGGGACTGCACTGCGCCGCCGGCGGTATGGTCGCTGCACCCAGCGCGTGATTGGGGTTCTGCACCGGCGGTCGAGGTCTCCGGCGAGGGGAGACTGCGCGTGGGGGACGGCGGAGAGCGGTGGCTGCAGCGTGGGACCTCCATGAAGGGAGCGACCACGCTGCTCCCGGAAAACCTCGTCGGCGCGTTGATCTCGGGGTCGCAATCCCACGTCGTAGGCGCGTCCGCAACGGACTACCGCACCGACGGACCCCTGGGTGCCTGCCGCGACACACGCCGCGCGCCATGGACGAGCACCTCCACCGCCGCGGGACGGGAAGCGATCGTCTCCATCGACCACCGCGGCCAAACCTGGCGCAGCCACGACTTCGGCGGCCTTTGGGAGCCGATCACGGACTTGCCGCAGGCCAACGCCAACGCGGAGGTCGTCATGAACCCCGATGGAGCGGGTTTCTGGTGGGACGGGGCTGCGTCGTTGTGGACGACCGAGGACGATGCACGCCACTGGGAACGCGTCCTCGAGCCGCGAAGCACGAGGCTCCTGGGGCTGGCCTCCACTCCGGAGGGCGCATTGGTGGGGCTCGAGCGTCGCGCTGAACCCAGATCCCACTGGGGAGCGATCTGGAGGCCCCTCGGAGCGCCGGCGGAAGCTCGCGGAGGGCTCGATCCTCGAATTCTCCGAAGCGAAGCGAATCCCCCGCAACACCCCACCGATTGCCACGCGGCGACGCGATACGCGGTGGCGCAAGAGGTCTTCGTCACCTGCATCGAACCGGCACCGCAGGACCGAAATCAATCGCTCTATCACGCGCGAACAAACCACGAATGGGAACGCGTCACGACGCTGCCCGCCCCCGGAGCGCGGCGGCTCGGCGCCCCACTTTGGTTCAATCGCGATGGCTTCGGTTTCATTGGATCCGCATGTGACGAGGACTGCCAAGCGCCATACGCTCGGTGGACATCGACCAGTCCATTCGTTCCCCTGCCGCAGGAAATCGTTCATTGGGCATTCGACAGCGATGCCAAGTCGGGGCAAGTTTGGAGCGTGGGTACTCTCCAGGCGGACCACGCGGTGGTGTTGGTGCGTTGGAGCGAACGCCCCCCACACCTCGAGATCGTCGGCAACATCGCTTCCACAGCCCCAGGGGAGCTGCACGCCGCGCTTGGTGTCCACGATGGACGGCTCACGGTCATCTTGAGCGGCGATCCGTGGAGAGTCTATCGTTCGAGGGATGGAGGGGCGCATTGGCAGCAGGGCGAGCTGCCGCTCCAGGCCTCCCGCGTTGCGCTCTCGGGGCGTCGTGGCCTCGCGACCACCCGCACGGGAGAACTGTACGAGAGTGGTGACGCCGCGCAGAGTTGGTCGCGCGTGCCTGCTCCATCGGCCGCGGTGTTGCACAGTTGCGACCCAACCGGGTGCTGGTTCGATCGCGGGCGCCGCAGCGGGTGGCAGGAAGACGAAGCGCAATGAACCCCATCGAGTTTGGCCCCGACTCGGTGCTGAGCCTCGCGCTCGACCGCGTGCATGTACTCGTGCTCAAGCTGCCCGTCGCCAGGGCTCGCCTCAAGGGCATGTACTTTGCGCACGACAAATGCTTCCTCTTGCCTGGAGCGCTCGAGGGCATGCGCGGGCTCAAGCGGATCTACGATCGCTTTCCCGAAAGCGAAGTTCTCATCGTGGGCCACACCGACACCACGGGTGAGGAAGACTACAACCGCAATCTCTCGCTCCTCCGGGCGCGCGCCGTCGAGGCTTTCCTCAAGGACGACGTGGAAGCGTGGTATCGGCACTACGATCCAGGAGAACCGGGAGCGCAGCGGTGGGGTTCCACCGAGGACGAGCTCATGCTCGCGACCGTGCAACCCGATGTCGACACCGTCGACCCCACGCGGACCTTTCAAGAGCGCGAGGGCTTGACGGTCGATGGCATCATCGGGCCGCAGACCCGGCGTGCCCTCATCAAGCGCTACATGGCCGCGGACGAAACCTCCTTGCCGCCCGCGGTGACGACGTTGTGCCACGGTTGTGGCGAACATTTTCCAGAAATCGAAACGGCGGACGACGTCGCCGAGGACAAGAATCGCCGCGTCGAAGTCTTCTTCTTTCGCTTCGGGATCACCCCACGTCCTTCGTCCGAAACGTCCACTGCAGAATCGCCTGAGTACCCGCAGTGGAAAGCTGCGGTGACCGAGGAACACGACTTCGACGCGACCCACGACGACCGGCTCGGGCGTATCCATATGCAAGTCTTCGATGCCCTCGGCGTCGAGCCTCTCGCGGAGAGGACCTACACGTTGCGGAGCGAAGAGGTGGTCCTCGACGGAGTGACCGATGCCGAGGGGCTCATCCGGCACGAGGACGTGGTTCCAGACGACTACACCCTCGAAGTCGAAGGAATCTCCGACCCCGTCGTGGCGCTCGTGCTCCGCATCGACGACCCGAATCCGCAGATCCGCTACCTCGCCGCTTCGAGCGGCTGAGCCGAGGTTCGTTCCATGTCGATCCGCGTCCGCCTCCAACCCCAGACGGTCCAAATGGACCCCGTGCCCACCAACCGCAGCCTTCGCTATACCGTCGTCCACGCATTGACCGTGAGACTCGAGGTGCACGGTCGGGGGCCCAACCCCACGAACACGACACCCGTCCCCGCCAAACTCGAGTTCTTTGAAGTCCCCCGCCCGCGTGACAGCAGCCAGCAGAATCGACTCATCGCCACCCGCGACGGGCAGTTTCGGATGGATGGCACCACTCCAAAACTCGATTTCGTGCTCAGCGCGATGACCCTAGACCCCGTGGTCGACGGGTCCGACTTTCGCGTCACCCTCGAGTGGGACACCGGTACGATCGAAAATGCGATCAACGTCACCCGTCTGATCCTTCCGTGGGAGGTTTCCGAGGAGCGCAACGTCATCGAGGTGGGTGTCGTCCTCACGATCGACGGCAACGTCCACGCTGCCCTCGCGGTCAACGACCGCGCGGACATCCCACTCCAGCACAACCGCGTTCCGCGGGATGGATCCTCGACCACGGAGTTCGTGGCGCAGCGAACGACCGCCGAGGCGACCGCTCCCACCGCCCCGTGGGCAGGGGTTCCGGCCGGAGGTCCAGTGATCGCCCGCAACGTGACCGATCCACTCGCATTGGCACCTGCGGACGGCGTAGACATCCCCTTTTTCGATTTCTGGGTGTTCTACGACAACCCCCCCATCAACAGCGGGGAATCGGGCCAAAGTGAGATGCTCAACCCCAACAATCCGTTCAATCGCACCGCCCGCACCAAGCGCGTGATCTCTCCCATCGCCCTGGTCTCCGGCGGTGCCGCGGGGACCTTCGATAGCGTGTATCCCCAGGTCAACTCAGCCAACGCCATGAACTTCCTCGCCGATCTCATCGCCCACGAGATCGGACACACGTTTGGCTTCGAGCATGGGCTCCTGTTCGAGCCGGGGACCTCCTCGTACACCCCGAGCAGCGCGTCCTTTCGCGATGCCATGACGAACGAGACGGTGGTGGGAGGGGCGATCCCGCTGAAGCGCTGGGGTCCCGTCCACCGCCAAGTGCTCCGAACGCACTTCCTGTAGGTCGGCTCAGTACCCCGCCGATGGCCCCGGAAGAACACTCCGGGCCGTGAACGTTCTCAACCACCACGAAGCCGGTCCTTTCTCCCAGACCACGCGTCAAGGGTACCGTTCTTCTTTCGCTCGCGGTACTCCTCGAGTGGCGTCACGAGAAACTCAACTCGTTTAGCCTCCCCCTCTTCGGCTTGCAAAACAGACGAAAGCGCCGAAAACAGTCTCCTCCGCGTGCAGTCGAGAATCTTCTTCAGATTTCGACGGGCATCGCCGTAAGCCCAAGCGCATTTCCATCGATCATGTCAATATGCGTCTCCACATACTCCCACCCGATCATTCCGATCTCCTCCTCCGTCGTCGACAGAAGAAACTCCAACCACCACCTTAGTTCTTCTAGTTCTCCGTCCGCGCGAGCCTGCTCACCCATTACAAGCACCGTCTGCCCGAACACCCGGTCAAGACTTCATCCGTCAAAGGTATTCCGGGATCCAACTCGAAGTCGAGCGCCAGCAGTCCAAAGTTCATCCCGAACCAGAACGGATGCGCCGCGGACATGTATCGAGTCTGCATAAATTGTCGCTATGACATCGTGGCCCATGTTCAATCATGTTTCAGACGCACAATCAACGTGGAACCTTGGAACCATTCTCGGTATCGAGCATTATGGCGGCAGCCCTCTGGGCCACGCCGCGCTCATGGCGAAGCACCGCCGTTGCCTCGACTGCCCAGATGGTACGTCTTCCCAGACCAGGCATCCAGCGTGCCGCCCTTCTTGCGCTGCCGGTACTCCTCGAGAGGAATATCGAGAAAGACGGTTCGTTTCGCCTCCTCCTGCTCTTCGCGAGACATCGGTCCCAAGTTCGGGCACAGTCGCCTACGCGTGAAACCTAGTATCTTTTTTATACCCTCCTCCGGCATGGCGCTGAGACCGATCGACCATCTATCAATCATCCCGATGTGCGAATCTACACCATCCCAGCCAAGAGCCACGATTTCAGCCTCACTCGTGGACAGGAGAAACTCCACAGAGTATCGCAGCTCATCGAGCTCACCGTTCGCCACGGCCCACTTTCCCCGCTCCCGAACGACACCCCCAAAAATCGGTTCAAGCCCTTCATCCGTTAATGGAATCGCGGGATCGAACTCGAAGTCCAGCGCCAGCAGCCCGAAGTCCGCCTCAAACAAAGCGAAGTATCCAATCGATAATTTTCGCATATTTGCATCTTTCATCAAATGGTGCTTCCCGGATGCCCGTGGTTCAAACCCGACGTCAGCCCGGGAGTCTGCGGAGGTCGAGCTGGAAACAACTGAATAACAATCCATTCTTGGCCAGTCCAACCCAGCGCAACAGTGAAGTGCTCAAGCTCAGGCGGCGTTGCATCGTGAACCGTCGGATAAACAGCGCTCGTAAACGTGCTGCCATTCGGTCGTGTAAACTGCCTATTATGTTGGAGTCCGTCCGCAACTCCTGTCCGACCGTACCCAACCGTCCGCGCATCCTCCGTGAAAAAGTCACCAGGCACTCGTGCACGCAGAGTTCCCCTAACGATCGGATGATCTTCCGGGACGCCAGACTGGCCCACACCACGAACCGGCCCGTGAACCCCGTCCACGCCAAACGTCCGCTGGAGCTCGGAGAACGCAGACACCTGCGCGGTCCACCATTCTTGGAAGCTCACGAATTTGGAGCTGTTTCGCGTGGGGCTTTGTCGTCCGTCGGGCGCGACTCCGGTCTGGATGCGCACGTCGACCGTGTGCTCGGAGAGGTGCGGTCCGTGACACTCGACGCTGTGACCGGCGTTCGGGTGGAGATCACGGTAGTGATCGTCGAGCATCGCTGCAAAGAGGCCGCACTGGATCTCCCGGGTTCCCGCTTCACCCGCGGGTAGTCTGTCGAAGTACGTCACGCCTTCGGGTCCCGTGTGCTTGTGATACACGCGAATGAGATCCGGTGGAAAGCCTTCCTCCCTGAGACGGCGCCAGATGCGGGCGAAGGGTTCGTGGACGGCCAACGCGTCGCGCCCGTATCGGGCAATCATGGCGTTGGCGGATGCCTCGTCGATGAGGAGCATGTGCAGCGCCTCGGGAGGGATCGGGTCGTCGGGGCCTAGGCCGAGTCGTGCACGTGCTTCGGGGCGAAGATCCGGGGCGAATGCGCGCTCTTCACGGCGACGCGGGGGCCGGACGCTTACGGTGGTCCGATGCGAGCCCTGGCTGGTGTTGCCGCGCACGAGGGGCGGCGGGATGTGGACCCTCTCATTGGGGGAGAAAACGCGCTCGAGGCGCTTTCTTGCCTCGGAACCTAGGTTTCGGCTGGACAGCGATGCGTCCCTGACCGAGAGGGCGACCAGGCCGAAATCCTTCGCAAGGTTTCCGGCCAAAGCGAGGACCCTGCGGATGCGCTCCTCCGGCTCACGACTCGTATCTTTGAGTTCCTTGCGCAGAGCTTCGACCTCGGTGGCCGCAACGAGGATGGCTTGTAGGCCATCCACCGCAGTGCCGCCGATGATCGTGTAGCGGTTGATCTCCGGATTGAGTAGGGGCGCAGCCGCATCAAACTCTAGCGTCGCGCCGGCTCGCCACGCAGTGCGGGAAACGGCGGCAGCGCCAGGTACAGCCAGTAGGCAGCTGACGATCGTCAGACCATCGATCGCGTCGCTCCGCCAATCCGTGTGCCCTGCGTGATGTCGAGAGGCGATATTTAGTGTCGCCCCGGCCGTACCTGACACAATGTACGTCCACAACAGGACTCCAAGGACCGGAGCCACGGGGGCCATGCCGGTCACAGAACCCACCAAGGCGATGAGTCCGGCAGTCGCAGCAACGCCGTTGAGGACATCCGCCAGCTCCCGCTCGAGCTTGCCGAAGCGACCTCCTGTCGACATGAACGTCCCCGACGCGCCATCAGCGTCGGCACCGAGGATGTCCTGCAGGGCCCGCGGCAGCGTATAGTAGACGGGACCCTCGGGGTAGCAACACGCCCGTTGCCATTTCCCAAGCGCACTTTGCAACGCTCGGCGTGCAGTGTTTCCGACCCCGGAATACGTGCCGGAGTATGCCCGCGTACTGGGGTCGGTCCAATCGACGATATGAACGCTGTAGGCCTTGGCGACAGGACCCGACCCAAGCGCAGGCAAGTCTCGTGCGGAAAGAGTGGCAAACACGCGTAGTTCCACATTGTCGCGAGCACTCGAGTGTATCGCTTGAATGGGGTACCGTTCGCTCTGTTGTTTGCTGACCGACTCGAGGAGGTCGTCTACCCCTGCAAGCCTCGCCTTCTTTTCCACGAGGTAACGGCGCAAGGCATCCGCAGCGTCTGGATCGACCGTAGGGTGTGACCGCTCCACCTCCTCGACGGAGCGGATCGTCCGCGAGAGGTCCTCGGCAAAACGTTCGGGGAAGCACTGGACCTGACGCAGGAGGTCTTCATTTGCGGAAGTCGAGAACAAGAACTGCAGGTACGTCGCATGTGCGTCCTCCTCGATACTCAACACTTCTTGCTCGTATTCGACCACCCGGGTCCGACCATCGTCCCACGGACCCGCGGGATCGATGAAGCACAGCACCTTGTGCCTGCCTGGAAGCAGCCACTGGATCTCGATTTGATAGTCCTTCTGCGTAAACTCGAAACGGTATGGCTTCGCGGCCCTTCGGATGCCGCACGACGGGTCTTGCTGGATTGCAAAGCGAACCCGTGGCCGCAACACGTCATCCCGGCCATACGGATACCCCAATGGGTTTTGCTTCAGCAACTCCTCGTCGGAGTCGAGGAGCGTATGAACGGGTCCGTGGCGGGGTGTTTCAGGCACACCTGTCGCGATGTTCGTACGCACGAGGCCATACGCGACCTTCGCCCCCACGCGAACGCCGGCGATGCGATCGTTCGAGATAATGGCGTACGCGGGTTCCTCGGGGGTCATACGATAACTCCACCGCCGGCCTCGCCTTGCTCGTCTTCCGGAAGCAACGGCCTACGCGCGAAGCGATCCTGCGATTCCTTGCCCCGCTGGTGCCGTCCTTGATTTGCGTTCACACTGGCCAGTGCAAACCGCTCTTGGGAGTCAAGCTCGGCTTCGAATAGACGAACGGCGAAGTCTTGTGCGTATCCCGGATCGGAAGTCGCCGAGCGAAGATCCTCTGCGAATTCGCTGCCGTAGAGATCCGCGTATGCCCCGGCCGCAGCTTTGAGGACCGGAATCGGCTGCACGACGACGTCGTAGAGGCTGTCGAGATCGGACGCGAGCAATGCCGCCCGAGCGTCGACGGCCCACGCCTTCGCCTCGATCTCTTCGTGGTCCGGGTAGTCGAGGGAAAACGGTCCCGCAGGTACGTCATAGAGGAGGGCGAACCCCTCCTCATCCAAGATGGCGCGCCGCTCCGCACCGGTGTCCGACGCAAACTCTACGCGAACATCGGGGATCGGATGGCCAGCCTCCGAGACGAGACGAACGGGGAGATGCACGCGTGGCGCCGGATCGACGTACTCTAGCCACACCTCTGGTTCGTCGCCGTAGAGGTTGCTGCCATCCTCAGCGAGGGACGGAACCGACTCCGGACGAGCAAAGAAGAGCACCTCCACGCGGCGGTTGCGTGGAACGTCTTCGGTCGTTCCGTCGGCGGTGTGGCGCGGCCACCGTTCTCCGACCGCGAGAACGTTCGGCTCGCAGAACTTGATCTCCGACTGCAACGATTGCAACGCCTCCAATTCCACGCCCAGCTCGTCTGCCCAGACTCGCTGGAACATCGCGAACGCAACACGCCAATCGTCCCGCTGCGGCGCATCGGTGGACCCTTGCACATCGATCCCCAGCTCCTCCCGCGCCCTCTCGCGGTAGGATTCCGTGGCTTGAGATCGTTCCCCGTCGGTCGGTGCGTTGCCCGGATCCGTGGGCCATCCGAGGCGGCGAGCCGTCCAGCGCAGGATCTCTTCGAAGTCTTCGACTTTCGCACCTGCGCAAGAGGTCACCCAGGCCTCCTCATCACCCCGTAAGAGAGAGAGGATTGCTTTTGCCCGTCTCTGGGCGAGGCGATCGTTGTCCTCGTTCTTTCCGCTCGCGTCCGTGTGACCCACGACGAGCACCGTTCGCTCAGGGTACCGACGCATGAAGGCCAGGATCTGCGCGATACAACCGATCCCGGTGACGGCCTGGTTCGTTTCTTCGTCGAACTCCAGATCGCCAGGCCCGAAAAGCGCCGCCCCCACACGGTAGGAAGGAACCGTCATGACCGTTGCTTTGGTCATGACCACCAAGACGTGGTGGCGCTGCGTCACCAGCGAGACCGAGGTCCCCAGCGGTTCGATGCGCACGGCATCCGCTGGCGGCTTGACTTTCGCCGCGGGCGAATCGGCCTCGCAAGTCTCGAGGAGGTCGAAGTAGCAGGTGCCCTTGTCGGGGACATCGTCGGCGCGCCAGGTCGAGTCTCGTTCAACACGACAGTCCCTCGCCGCACCACCGCAGAGTCTTACCTTCAGTCTCGCTCGAGGGTAGCGCTCACCGGAGGGACCTACGAGTTCGATGGAGATCCATGTGGGACGTGAAGGAGGGTCGTCGCGCGGTTCGTCGAGGAAGTCGCGCAGATCGATGTAGTCCGGTTCGTCGAGGTTTCGCGGTGCCTCTCGGATGTAAGCGATCCCCCACCGGGTCGAGGACCACGTGATCGCGCGCTCTAGCACCTCATCGTCTGTGGCCGTTCGTGGCGCCCACATCACCTCGCGAAGCTGTTCCACGAGGTGACGCCGCTGCCACGGATCTTCCCAGATCCTCCGCAGGAGCTCGAGCGCCCTTCGCTCAGACACATGGCGGATATCCGAGGGGTCCACCAAGGCTCCCCACGTGCCATCCCTGAGACGAACGAATCGTGCGTACTTCATGCCTGATGTGCAAGGATGGTGCGACGGACGAGGCCGCGGGCGTTCGGCAATTCCGGAGTGGTGGACGAAGCCTGGGCAAGCTACCATGAGGACGATGTGGTCCGGTAGGCGCAAGCGGATCTTCGATGACGGGTACCACCGGATGGTGTTCATCGACCCATTCCGCGATCTAGCCGGCCGGCGGGACTTTTCCGGAGAGACCTTCTCCAAGGACCCAAGCGAGAACGCCGCGATCCTACGCGACCTTGAACTGGGTGCCTTGGCCTTCGTCGTTCTGGAGGTTCCCCCGCAACCACTCTCCGACCCTCCAGCGCCCCCTTTGCTGAGCGAGCTGGCGGCGGAAATCGAGGAGCCCACGTGGATCGAGGTCGAAGTGGTCGACCGACGGGGCCATCCGTACGGGAGCATCTCCTTGAATGTCGCGTTGCCGGACGGCGCCCGGAAAGACATCGAAACCGACCAGGCGGGCGTCTGGAGGGTGGACGACCTCGAAGGGTCGGGCACTTGTCACTTGCGCGCCACGGAATTTCCCGCGCAACCCGATGCTCGACGAACGGTCGAGCTGTCCGGTGAGGAGCCGATCCTCCGCGTGGGCGAAGCGGCTGTCCTCTTGCGCACCGGTCGCACCCACAGGATCGTCCTTGCCCGCCCGCGGGCGCAGTACTCGATCTAGTCGTCCTCGACTGCAGGAGCCCATGTCTTTCAGCCTCCAGCCTCTTTCCATCGTGCCGACGGTGCTTCTCAGCACGGCGATGTACGCATGTGCCCCGCAGGACGTCATAGCAACGCAGCTAAACCTCGATCTGCCGGCGGGACTTTTCGCCCGCATCGACGGTGGCGTGCCCACCCCCCTCCCTGCAACGCTCGAAGTTCCACCCGGTCAGCACGCGATCCTCCTCTCTACGGTCTGCGGCGAGTTCTCGGCGACGGTGAACGTCCCCGAACGACAGTCCACGAGCGTGACGGCGGAAGCCTTCGAGGGGTTCGGCGTTGCGTCTCTCCATGTCAGAGCTCGGGATCCGCAAGGCAAGGTGCTCTCGCCCACCCTCACGCTGCGCCGCATCGTCTACGGGGAGCCAGACACGTTTGAACCATGGATCGTGCCGCCCGCCGCAGATACTGGAATCGTGCTCGTCCCTGCTTGTCGGCTTCGGCTGTTCGTCGATCCGGGCACAGACGACCTCGGGGGCTTCATGGAAGACCTCGACCTCGAACACGGTGAACGAGTTGCGAGAGCGCTTGCACTTGCACCCGGTCCGGACATGGTCCGTATCCACGGCGGGACGTTTCGGGCCAGCGTGGCGCCACCCGTACGGAACGACCGAGGACGAGAGATCGATGGCATGAAATATGAAAAGGTGACCCTCGAAACCTTCGACATCGATCGAACGGAAGTCACCACGGAGCAATTCCACCGCTGCCGCGACGCCGGGGCGTGCCCGATCTTGAATCCTGACCGCCCCGTCGCCACGGCTGTCACGGAATTCTCCGACCTCGTGAAGCGAACGACCTGCACGATCGAGTTTATCGACAAGGGCATGTGGGACTACGACAGCAAGGTATTTCCCGGACGCGAGAAAGACGCGGTCAACTGCCTAGCCCATTGGGAAGCAGAGAGGTACTGCAAGTGGGTCGGCAAGCGACTTCCCAGCGCCGCAGAATGGGAGTTTGCCGCAAAAAGTCGCCACGACGACAATGCCTGGCCTTGGGGGAATGTCGCTCCCGGATGTGACCGCTTTTACCCGACGAGCTACGACTGCTACGCGCCGGGAAAGTCTCCAGCGCCCAAGGCTAGCGCGGCTTGCCAGTTTCCCAAAGGGAACACAGAGCAGGGCCTGTGCGACATGGTCGCGAACGTCACCGAGTATATTCAGGTATCCGGAAAACCGCCGCACGGTGCCCCACAGCAAACGAATCGCGGAGCCGGGTTCATCGCCGATCCCGACGAGAACGAGCTTCTGGCTACGACCTATCAGATCGGGCTTCGTCGTGTGGACACCGTCGGAGGATTTCGCTGCGCCAGATCCGCAACCAGGAAGGGGGAGCAATGAGTTCTGACACGTTTCGCAACCCGGTTGAAACAAGCCCCATGAAAGTTCCACTTGGATGCATCGATTTCGACGCCGAAGGGAATCGCATCGGGAACCGCTGTCGCCAACAGCAGGAGTCCGCGAGTCCCGGTAGCCAGCTCGCCGCGTGCCCAGGCAAGTGCGCTCCCGGTGCATTCCTCTATCCGCGGAGCAAACGGGAGGACGGCACGATCCACTACCATCAAGGGATCGACCTAACCCCCGAAAACGCCCAGCAAGGGCCACAATCGCCCAAGCTATCCGATTGGCGAGAGAAGCACGGCGTCCGAATCCGCGCTGTGACCGGCGGCATCGTGAAACACGTCTTCAATGAGGCCACCAACAAGGACCCTGCGACATCAACGAGCTACGGGAATGTCGTCGTCATCTATGATGACGACGACACCAAGCTCTATTTTCTCTACGGACACTGTCATCGAATTCTCGTGGCGAACAACACCCGTGTTTTGGAAGGCGAAGCAATCGCGATCGTCGGCCGCACGGGCATCAAGACCAATTCCATTCTGGATCATCTCCACTTTGAGGTCTCCAAGAGCAAGCTTCCGCGTGGAAAGGGAGCGGCGCACGAGACGCAGCTCGGAGGACCAGAGGGTCCGCGGCTCGACCCGCTGCGGATCCTGGAGATGCTCGGCCCGTGGGGGATTCAGCAGACGTACAGCCCCGATGGGAAAAAGATCGATCAAGCAGCGGTGGATACTCGCAATGCATCACTCGCGAGACGGTTCGAGGGGCAATTCCCCCTAGGAATCAACAATCTGTGGCACGGCGGGCTGCATCTCGCCACGCCGCCGGGCGTCGTCCTCCATGCACCGTTCGATGGTGAAATCATCGCCTTTCGCCTGGACGCCGAAGCCAAGAACACGTATCGAACGTTCGGCTCGACCAACTTCATCTTGATGCGGCACGAGATTGCCGATTCGGTGCTTCGATACATGCAGGGTAACGCCGCCAAAGGACCGTCGGGCGGAAAAGCCAAGGAGAAGGAGAACGGCGTTGGCCCCGTCAGCCGGTGCACGAATGATCCAGACCACGTACGAACGGTCAAGCAAGACCTAAAGCGACATGGCTACTATGACCCAGCACCCGGGGCCCTGGAGAGCCCCACGGTGGCCGACATTCTCGAGCCGATCAAAGCGTTTCAGCGAGCAGAGCTCGGCCGCAAGAAACCGGATGGAATCGTCCACATTGGCGAGGACACGTGGAACGCGCTTCGCATCGGTGCAGTCGACAACACGGCCTCCTCGGACGACGAAAAAAGCACCGACGACCCCCAGCAGGCCGAGGAGGACAACGAGCCCGATCCGGCCCGCACCATCTATTCGTTGTACATGCACGTTGGCGCACTGCCGGTCAACGATGACACAGCATCGGAGTTTCCTTGGCTCTACGACGTGCGCCTCGAACCCGAGCCCGCTCCAGCTCCTGAGCCTCAGATGGACACGACCGACGACCCGGACGCGGAACATCAAGCCGACGTCGAGGAATCACAGCAGCCGCTTCGCGGCAGCAAGATCGGCCCCGCAGCATGGGCGGAGGAAGCCGTCGACCCCGAGGATGTTCGCTGGGTGCAAAAACGCCTTCTCCGCCTTTTCCCTGAGCACTACAGCGGCGGAGTGACCGGCACATACGACGAAACCACCACTGCGGGTGTCACGGCCGTGCAGAACCAGCATCACCCGCGTCATCGAGCCAAGAAGGACGGCCCCGGCTACGTCTTGCGCGGCGGAACCACGGAGAAGATTCTGCGCAAGACCAAGCGCGACATCCAGAAAGGCGACGTCGGGCCCGCCTCGCAAGGTCCAACCCTCGATCCAAAACTCGCCGAACATCTCGCATCCCGCGACGAAAAGGGCCAATCACCCGTCGTCGCGAACCTCAGGATCCGCGTCCAAGGCGGCCAAAGGTTGTGGCTCACGTCCGATCCCCCTCCGGCGCCTCCCGACGCAAATGCGCCGCTCCGCTCGGACTTTCACTGGGAGTTCTTCTCTTCGGAGCCACTCTTGGGTGACGCGTGGCAGAAGCTCGAAGACGACGCCGGAGACGTCGCGGCGCCAAAAAAGCTGATCGAGATGGCCGAGGAGTACGACGACGGCGTGCTGTTCCGCAAAGATGGCAGAGTCTCGCCCGTAGAGCTCCAGGCCTTCTACGCCAGCAACAGAGCGGTCCCCCTGCGGAGGACTCAGGTGTACTTTCGCAGCGAGTGGGGTTGGAACGTGGACGAAGTCGTTTCGCACCTCGAAGCCCTCGAACTCGACACGACGGACTACGCCGACAGCGTCGCCCCCTACCAGTGGTGGCCCGAGGTGTTCGGAGAGGATGACGATGCCTTGACATGGCATTACCATCCGATCGAGTTCCTCGGCTACTATCAGGCTACGCTAGACGCTCTGAAGTCCGCCAGTAGGACGGCCGAACGCGATCCTAAGGACTTTGGCCAACTCGACGTCCGCGTGCTCTCTCGCGACGGGCGTCCAATTGCGGAGCTGGTCGTCCACGTTCATGCGGCGGATCAAGGGAAGCCCTCCGCCACCACCGACCAGGATGGCGTGGCGCATTTCCCCTTCGTCCACGGTGGGCCATGCTCCGTGACGGTGGAGAAAAGCACGACCGGCGAGGGCGCCGTGACGGTCATACCCGAAGAGACCGCGGAACTGGAGATCCAGACCGAACTCGAGGTCCCGCGAGGCACACTTCGCGTGCGCGTCCGATCGAAGCAGGGCACGGACGGAAAGAAGCTGAAGAACTTCCCCGTCGTTGTCCGAAGCACGGGGACCGGGGAGAAATTCTCCGGCGCCACCAACTGGGACGGCTGCGTGGACTTCGGCCTCGAGCAGGGGGAGTACGAAGTGCGGGAAGACGCCGCGGACGCGAGCGAGACCACCACAACGCCCGTCACCACCTTCGTCGCAGCTGGAGAGAAACGCGACGAAGTCACCCTGTTCCAGGAAGTGCGGCTCACCGTGAAGGTCACTCACGACGGCAACCCGCGCGACGGGGTCACCGTATCGATCCTCGATGGAAACGCCATCGCCGTGCAGGTGGGCGCGACGGAGTCCACGGAGCGACTTCGCGGGGCAGCGAGATTTCAGCTCCCGGCGGGGACCTACACCATCGTGGCCGGTGACGCACAGCCCCTGAGCTACCGACTCGGAGACAAGTCCGAGGTCACGGTCCGGCGAGATCTGCGTCAGGATCTCGGGTCGGGAAGCGCTGTAGGAGAGCCCCTCGTCAGAGCACCCATCTAAGCCCTGCCTGGCCATCACGACGTCGAGGCCAGGCCTGCCGTCTCCCGCACCCTCGACCCTGGGGAGGCCCCGATTCTTCCGCCCAGCGACGAGGCCGCTCGCTCGGTCAGGCTCTGCGGCAACGCGTCCTCGTCCGGTGGCGGCGGGAGGAATCGACCCCGTATCTCCTGCCAGAACCGCGTGCGTGGAACGTCGACGCGCCACCACGTCCGCCACCGACGAAGGGTTCGCATCGCGATCGCGAACTCCCGAGCGACCTTCGCCAACGCGCAGACGAGCTGGGAGCACGCGCAGGCCCAAACCACGACCGCTTTCGAGATAGACCTTGCGCCCGAGGAACCGCAACGACGGCGGTGTGGTGCGCCTGCGGCAACCCTCGCGACCGCAGCACAAGCTCAGGCGCCGCGTGAACTTCGTAGAGATTCAGGAAAAATTGCCGACTCAGCTCTGCATTGGGCACCATCGTCGATCTCCGGTGTGTGGCAATTCCGGAGACGACCCTCTCGGGGAACTTTCGCAAGTTTCTTGAGGGGGTTCGGTTTGTCGCCCTCACGAAAGTTGATCCTCTGCGCACGGAGATCCCTCAGGCTTCTCGCCTGTGCTCACCTGCGCGACCGTGGGCAACGGTTCGGGCGTGCTCGCCTCCGGCGGCGCGCGATGTTCCTCCCGCAGGAGAAGATGCGTCTCCGGATCGTCGACCGGCGAATGCTCGCCGACACCGTCGGCGATCGTGAAGACCTCTTCGGCGCCCGGAAACCGTTGCGGCCCGGCAGCGAGCACCAGCATGCTCGCTGCGCCGAGCAAATCGAGCCACCCTCGTAACCGAGCCTACAAAAATATCATCTGCGCATTAGGGCCATTCGAAATCGGCTCTCAAGGTGATTGCGGGCGCAATCAAGACCCCTAAAACGCGTATGCTCGGCATTGCTTGCCCCATACGCGGAACACGAAGGACGAATGTTCATGAAGACCTCGATGACCCCTCTTTCTTGGGCTGCCCTCCTGGCGGTCGGTGTGGCCTGCCCGTCGAATGCGCCCAGCTCGAACAGTGATGGAGACGGCTCGGAGTCGTCCGACAACGACGACGCCGACGATGAAGATGACGCCAACGACGACGCTGAGGACGACGATGGGCGATCCGAGGGCGAGCAGACGAGTAGCGCGAACGAGGACACCGGCGATGCAAGCACGGGAGGCAGCGCGGCCTCGGACGACACCAGCACCGAGGGCACCTCGACGGGCGGTACCGTTTCCTCGGGTGACGCGGGCACCGGTGATGTCGCGGCGACGGGCGGTGCTGAAAGCTCGGGGGGCATGGACGGCTCCGGCAGCGACACGGCGAGCGGAGGCGATGACAGCCCCGATGTCGTCGCTATCCCCGACTTCGACGAGTGGCCCGATGGTAAGGACCCTGCAACCATTGGTAAAAGAGTGGCTCAGCGATTCGTCAATGTGAATGCAGACGAACGGCATTATGCCAAAGCCTGTGATTGGTATGGTGCGCTTCAAATAGCCCGCCTGACAGAAGATAGCGATTTGCTGGGGCAACTCATTGCTAAGTATGATCCCTACCTAGGCGCGCCAACGGATGGCTTTTACTCCCCGGCGTGGCCAACTCCAGGCGCCGAGGGACACGTCGATGCCAATGTATGGGGCATCATTCCGTTTGAAATCTACCTCAACAACCAGAGTGACGCGCATCTGCAAGATGGATTGGTACTGGCAGAAAATCAGATACAAAATCGTGACGCGCAACTACGATACGCCATCGACGACATGTTCATGGCCCCCGCTCTGCAAATGCAGGCGTATCGCGCCACTGGTGATGCCAAGTACATGGATTTCGCTGCAGAGGCCATGTCGGACTATCTTGAACAAATGCAACAAGACGACGGCCTTTTCTTTCAGTTGCAAAATGTGACCAACGGGAAATGGGGGCGCGGCAACGGCTGGTTCGCCGCCGGCATGGTCGAAGTTCTGCAGGATCTTCCCGAAGGCCACGACGACTACCCGCGCATCTTGGAAGGGTACCAATTCATGATGTCCAGTCTGTTGGCATTCCAGCTGGATTCCGGGCTTTGGATGCAGGTCATTGACCACCCAACTGCGGCCGGAAACTGGGAAGAAACGTCCGGCACCGCCATGTTTACCTATGCGTATGTCGTAGGACTCAAACTTGGCCTGCTTGATGTTGAAGAATATGGCCCCGCAGCCCGCAAGGCATGGCTTGCGTTAACAGATAATGTGACTGCGGGCGGCGAGCTGGATAACGTCGTTGGGGCGTGTTACGCCAACGAATGCTCTGATTGTCTTTCGTACTACTTCGGCCGCGAAAAGGGGACCGACCACCACGGTCCGGGGCCTCTGCAGTGGGTGGCCGCTGCTTTGTTGAAAGACATAAAAAAGAAGTGAAATACTTTCTTTCCCACGTTCCGACTGTCAAGGACCGCCTGGACTGATCGCACGAGTCGGGTGGCCCGGGGAGGTTTCCCTCCCCGGGCCACCCGGCCTGTCACAAACATTCCACGGGAGGAGCGTCACCGTCGATATCGGCGGCCGGAGCTCCGTCTCGCCGGAGGGCAAGCCACTTGGCATGCAGACGCAGGCGACGCACGTGCCATCGAGGAAGAGTGGCAAGGTCGCGTCGCGGATCTCGCTCTCGCAGGCGGCATTCGCTTCATCGACGCATCAAGGGAGCAGGAAACTCAAGCGTGGATCCGCTTTGGATGGCGTTGCCTCCACGATCTCCGCATGCACCACACGCTCGCGAACGAACGGGTCGTCATCGACCCGCGCTCGGAGCTCCGAGAGCGAGGTCCCGTGCGCCAGGATCATGCCTCCCGCCCCCTGGGCCAAACTTCCGACCACGAGGAACACGCCTTCCTCCAGACCCCGCGCGACCCAATCGTTGTGGGCTCTCAAGAGTTCCGTGGATCTGCTCTTTGCTTCCGCGAACCTGAGTAGAATGATGAACATGGGTCTTTCTCTTGTTGGAGTGTTGGGAAGGTGTGCATCTCAGCGGGCGGGTGTGCGAAAGGTCTTCCGCGCACGCGCCGCGTCGGCCCGGATCACGCACGCTTCGACGTGGTCGTTGACGAGCCCCATCGCCTGCATGAACGCGTATACCGTCGTTGGTCCCACGAACTTCCACCCCTGCTTCTTGAGGTCCTTCGAGAGAGCAACCGATTCGGCGGAGGTCGAGACCGTCTGCGGTTTGGCCGCGGGGCTCTTGGGCTCGTAGCGCCAAATGAACGCGGCGAGGGAGCCTTCACGCGCGACGAGCTCCTGCGCCTGGCGGGCGTTGTTCACGACGGCTTCGATCTTGCCACGGTGACGCACGATCCCTTCGTCCTGAACGAGGCGTTCGACGTCACGCTTGGTGAAACGGGCGACGCGCTCCAAATCGAAGCCATGAAAGGCGGAGCGAAAGTTGTCGCGTTTGGCGAGGATCGTCCGCCAGCTCAGGCCGGACTGGAACCCCTCGAGGCTCAACTTCTCGAACAAGCGCACATCGTCCGCTACGGGGAAGCCCCACTCGGTGTCGTGATAGGCGAGGAACTCGGGGGCCGCACCGCACCAACGGCAGCGGCTCTTGCCATCTGGACCTTCGAACAATGGACTCGTCGTCATGTGCCTTTGTCTTTGCCTTTGCCGCGAACCCGCTTTGGAGGCGTTGCGCAGGCCTCCAGCCACGCGCACAATTGCTCGACCTCGTGTTGGACGAACGCTGGGTCCGCAAACGCATTCGCCAGCACGGCGACGCCCTGGGTGCGCGCGAGCAAGTGCATCGCGAGCGCATCCGGAGCATCGGCACCCAACCGCTCGAACTGTGTGCGGAGCCAGGTGCGGAACAACGTGAAGACCGTGGTGGCGGCGCTCTGGGAGGGGTGTCGCAGCTTGGCGAGCTCCATCGTCAATGTGCCCACGGGACAACCATGCTGCAGGATCGAATCACGGTTCCGAAGGAGGATCTCGATGAAAAGCCGGATTCGATCCGGAGGTGATCGACCGGCGTGCTCCCACTGCTCCAGCATTGCGTGGGTGTGACCAAGCCGAGCCGCGATGACCGCATCCAGGATCTCGTCCTTGGACCTGAAGTGATGATAGAAGTTCCCGCGAGAGATCTCGACCACGTTGGCGATGTCTGCGAACGAGGTCGATTCGTAGCCTTGGCGGTAGAAGAGGTCATCGGCGGCTTCGATGATGTGCTGGCGGGTGTTCGCTTCGGGCATCGAGGACCGCTAGGACGGTCGTCCTAGTGAGTAGGACATCTGTCCTAGCCTGTCAAGTCGAAGCGCACGACGGCGTTCGACACGAGCGTCATGGATGGCGCCTAGCTCGACGCACCTGGCAGACCTCTCCAGGTGCGAGGAGGTGAAGAGCCATCCGTCGAACGGCGTAACAAGTATTCGGCTTCGGGCAAAGGTCTTCCCGATCGTCGTACACTCCGTCGTCTTCATGCGAGGCACGGCGTCAACGCGGACGAACGTCTCGCGATCATCCGCGGCGCTTGGCCTCGGACTGCTCGCGGGTTGCTTCAATCCTAGCCCCAACCGGGCAATCAACGAAGGCACGGGGGGTACCGACAGCGAGTGCCCCGAGGGGGAGGAACGCTGTCCGTGCGCCGAGGACAGGAAGTGCGACGGCGATCTGGAATGCCGCTCCGATGTGTGCGTGGAACCCGACGAGGGTTCGAGCGAGACGTCCGCCCAGAACGAAGACGAGCATTCGTCGGGGTCTGGAGATTCAGCGGACGCATCGGCGTCCGAGGTATCGGACGACGACAGCGGCACGAGCACCGCCGAGACGACCACGGAAATCGCGGACGACGCCACCTCCGCGGATGCAGGCGCGACGACTTCGAGCGACGAGGGCGGAGAATCGACGACGGTCGAGACGGAGTGCACGCCGTTCGATTCCCACTCGTGCGCGGATGGCTGCGACGGTACGCGCACGTGCTCGGCCCAAGGCGTATGGGGAGCGTGCATCTGCGACCCAGAAAGTTTCTGCGAGCCAGAAACTTTGCAGTGCGCGGGCGAGCAGCTTCAACGCTGCGCCAGCGACGGCGACACTTGGAACAGCGAAGGCTCCGAGTGTACGGGGGATTTCGGCTGCAATGTCCGGGCCGAGGGCTGCGCCCCCTCGACCGTGACGACGTCCAACGGCTGGATTCGGGGGCCGGACAATGCGCTCGGAATCCAGGGACCCTTGAGGGTGAGCGGCGTCGGCCTCGAATCGAGCGAGGAGGTTTGGCAAGACTCGATGTGCATGCAGGGCGTCTCGGATACCCTCGACATCTACTTGCCTTTCGGCGTTGCGTATTTTTGTTGGACCGAGGCGAGTGAAACCCCTTCGGACGAGATCTTTGGCCTCGCAGACTGTCCCTATCCGCGCGCGCGTGAACTCCTGGGTTTGCAGCTCACCATCGAAGGCGATCCGTTGCCGAGCCCCTTGCAAGTTCACTTCGTGGAGTTGGGCCAGGGCCCGCCGGGCAGCGCGTTCATAGAGGCCGGGCTCGGAACGTCGACGTACCTCATCGCGGACGCGCGCGACTCCGACGGGAACGCGGCCAATCATGACGAAATCGCCGGCTTCGCACTGCGAGCGCCAATCAGCGGTGCGTTCTCGTTCTGCGTGACGGAGATGATCCTTCTCTGGTGAGGCAAGGCCCCGGGGCGTCTGCCGGAGATGGTCACTCGGCGCGGCGCCCACGGCTACCTGCGTGACGGGCCGGAAACGAAAGCGACGTGGAGCCCCTCGGCCCCCATCGACTTCGAATCGCTCGTATGAGGGCCGACGAGCGATTCAGTGCGAGGTTCCAATTTTACATCGCCACGATCATTGGCATGACCCATAGAACTCAGCGTGCTACATACCGCGCCCGTGAAATCAGGAATGACTCCGATTCGGATGATCCTCGCCGCTACACTCGCCTTTGTGGGCACCTCGTGCGACACAGAACAGACCGAGATCGACGCGAACGGCGACACCGACGCCACCTTGGACGATGAAGACTTTCGGGCGAGCACTCCGCCGGGAGGTCCCAGCGTCAACCGCCTCACCGCACGCCCCAAAGGGACGACTTCCGCCAAGCAAGGCTACTACGAATACTTGCCGCCCAACTACAACGCGTGGGGCGAATTTCCTCTACTCGTCTTCCTGCATGGGCTCGGCGAGAACGGCAATGGCAGCTCGAGTCAGCTCGACCGCGTTCTAAAGCACGGGCCCCCGATGCTCATCAAGAAGAGCAAGTGGTCCGGGAGTCGCCCGTTCGTGGTGCTCGCCCCTCAAGAAATGAGCGGCTCCTGCCCCTCCGCCGACACCGTCAACGCATTCATCGAATTCGCGCTCGAGAACTACAACATCGATCCTGACCGCGTCTTCCTCACCGGCCTCAGCTGCGGTGCCTACGGGGTTTGGAACTATCTCGGCAAGTACAAGAACATCGATGTCGCCGCGGCGGTCCCCATTGCCGGCAATGGCTCAGGTGCATACGCGAGCGCCGGCTGCGACCTCGGCAAGGTCCCCCTGTGGGCGTTTCATGGGGATGCGGACTCCACCGTGAACGTCACCGGTACGACCAAGCCCGTGTCGTCACTCCAGGGATGCAAGCCCCGTCCCGACGTTGGGGCGACGATCTACCCGGGCGTGGGCCACGACTCGTGGACCCGCACCTACGACGGCGCCGCAGGCCACGACATCTATGCGTGGATGCTCGACCACACAAAGTAGCTCGAAAGCAGGCGTGTCCAAGGCGGCGGGCAATTTCGCGCACGACTGCCCCACGTGGGTGAGACCTACCGGGTCTACGAAGCCTCTGTCTCGACGGTTGCGGCGAGGCGTCGAGCGGTTTCGGCTCGGGAAGTCGGAGCGCGGGTCGCTGGACGGATTCGCCGGCAAACGACCGCGTATCCCAGCGTCGGCGACCCTTCGCCGTGACCGGACTCGCAAGCAGTATCGACGCGCGAGCAGGTTGGCGATACTCCCGCTGCGGGGAGCTCCACGATCGGCATGAACTGGCAGCGCACGGCGTCTCGATGGTTGACCGGGCTCGTCCTGTTGCGGCTTGCGCCCACCGCTGCGGCCAGCACGGAATCCACTGCACACGACGACGAAGTCGCGACTTGCCTCGAGAGTCACGCCAAATCGCAGACCGAGTGGGACGAGGATCTCCTCGGTGCGCGCCAGCTGCTGCGGCAATGCACGAAGGACGTGTGTCCGCAGCCCGTTCGGCGCGACTGTTTGACGTGGCTCGAGCAGGTCGAGATCTCGATCCCCACGGTCATGGTCTACGCGGTGCTCGGCGCCGACGCGAGCTTCCCCGACGAGCTCTGGATCGACGGAGACCCCGTGCCGGTGACGGAGGTGGGGCGGCCCATCGAGCTCAACCCCGGCAAGCATCGCTTTCGCGCACGGAAGATCGTCGGAGGCGAAGCCGTAGAGGCGGAGACCGAGGTCCTGATCCTCTCGTCGGCGCGTCAACAACCCGTACGCGTCGAACTCCGCACAGCATCGTCGTCGTCTGAGTCACAAACCCAAGGCGCGGATCCCCAGAGGACGGGTGCCACGCGATCGGGCGGCCAAGGTGCGGACCGCCGCAACCTACGGATCGCTGGATACACGATGCTGGGCCTCACCGCCGCCCTCGGAGCCGTCGCGCTAGGCACAGGCATCACGGGGATCCAGGCCCACTCCGACGCGATGACCACGTGCGCTCCGTACTGCGACGACGATCTGGCACGCAGCGTCCAAACCCGCCTGCTCGTTGCCGATATCACGACGGCGGTCGCTGCCGCGACGTTGGTCACGAGCGTCGTGCTGTTGGTGGTAGGCCGCAAGAAACGCAAAGGGAGCCGGGACCTTGCCCTTCGTTTCTGACGTGCATCCCGTGCCATCGCAGCAGTATCTTCGCAGCCGCGGAGGTGAAACCGGATGAGGGCGCGCGAGTTCTTGCTAGTCCCCCTGTGTGCGACAGGCTGCGTCCCCAGCGAGGTGTCCGACACGGAACCGATCCTGGTCGGAGTCTCTCTGCCGATCACTGGCGACTTCGGTGAAGCCGGGACGCGACATCTCAAGGGCTATCGCGTGTGTGTTCGGGAGATCAACGAGCGCGGCGGACTGCTCGGAAGACGAGTGGATCTGCGGTTCTCGGACAACGCCTCGGATCCCGAGCTGTCCGCGGCTCAGCACTTCGAACTCATCGACGACCCCGAGATCGACATGTTGTTCGGCACGTTCTCGACCTTGCTCGGATACCCCGCCTCCGCGTTGGCCCACGAGGCGGGGTTCGTGTATCCAATGCCATCGTCCGCGGCCCGACGGGTCTATGAGCGCGGGTTCTCGAACATCTTCTACTTTCAGCAGAAGCCCGCCGAGGACTACGCGAGGAGTCCGCTCAATGCGCTTTCGTACTACATCACGCGGTCGGGAGGTGTGTTTCCGAGCAGCGCCGGCGTCGTTTGGCTGGATGACACCTTTGGCGGCGCCGTGAAGGACGGCCTGCTCGGCAACCCTGCGGTGCCGATTCCGGGCAGCGATCCACCGCGGTTCTTCGAGGTCCACTCGGCGCTCTCCGATTTTGGCATCACGCCCGAGAACACCTTCACGCATGCCTTCAGCGACCCCCCCACCGAGACCGAGTGGCAGGCCCTGCGAGAAGGCATCTCCCTCGCCGCACCGGAGATCCTGTTCGCGGCCATGTCTTCGCCGGAGCAGGCGGTCCGCCTCGTGAGGGAGCTTCGCGACAACACGGGGTACCAGCCCAATGCGCTGTGGATCACGCAAGGCACCCAGGTCTCTTTCGTGGACGAACTTGGAGACGCAGTCAACGGGATCCTCCATCAGGCATCGTGGCACCCAGCGATCGATCAGCCGAGCGTCCTGGCGGGTCGGCCCTACAGCAACTCACAGTTCATCTCCGCCTACGAAACCGACTTCCGCGACGACGCGGACGAGGACGTCGCGATCGCCTTCGCCGTTTGCCAGGGCATGGAACAGGCCGTGCGCGCGACGGGAGGCACGGACAACGAAGCCATGGCGCAGTGGCTCCACGATCGCTCCCCGGAGGACCCCGTGCGCACGATCATGGGCGAGTTCTCCTGGGACAGCCGCGGGCTCCCGATCAATCGGGACTTCCTCATGGCCCAGTGGCAAGAGCAATCGCTCGAGTTCGTGTACCCCACGGACGAGTTCGCGGGGACGGTCCCCATGCTGTGGCCCAAGCCGCAGTGGTGAGGGTCAGGGGCACACTTCGCCAGGGGCGAGCGCGGTTTCGCAGAGGTTGCTCGGATTCATGTCGCAATCCTCGAAACCGTACATGCACACCAAGACCACGCAGGCGCCGTTGGAGCAGGCTGGAGTGCCATTATTCTGGCTGCATCGTCCGTTGCACGAGCCGCAGTTGTCGACGTCATTGAGCTTGTCGACCTCGCAACCGTCGGATGGATTTCCATTGCAATCGTGATACCGGCTCGGTGGATCACAGGTCACGATCTCGCACTCCTGCGTGTTTCCGCAGTCCGCAATCGCGTGCCGCAGCTCGCAAGGAGCGCAGACCTCGGAGCCGCAACCGTACTCGGGGTCTTCTTGGCTGACACAGACCCCTCGCTCGGGGTCGAGCGGATCCTCGCAGACCTTCTCGTCACTCGCGCAACCCAAGGCCTCCGCCCCCGCGTTCAGCTGATCGGGGTCGAGCGCCAACGTGCACGCAGGCAACCCCAGGCCGAGCCACAGCCCCATGGAAAGTCCCGGCCAGCGCCCCATCGGCCTCGCGGCGACACCCTCGACCCGGCTCGTGCACTGCTCGCGTGGCGGCATGCGACGGAAGATATCGCAACCGAAGACCCGGGGGTGAGACGTCAATACGTCGCCCCCACGAGGTCACAAGGCCACGTTACCTCGATCTCTGGCACCTCGGACCTGGGTCCGACACACGTATCGCCGAGCAGCAGGAGTCGCGTCGGGCTCACGAGGGTCCATTCGACCCCGCACCGGAGGGAGGAGCCGTCCAAAACCACCTCCCCTTCGCACTGCCGGTCGATGTCGACCTCATGGGACAGGTCGAACGCGCAGGGCGGTGCGGCGTCGAGGATCGCCGTGTACGCTCGCCGGAGCTCGCTCACGGAGAGCGCGATCGCGAAGGGGGCCGTGTCCGAATCCGTGGTCGCCTTGCCCACGCCCGCGTTCGCGAGGTGCTGGAGATGCTCCACGTCGACGCCCTCGCCGACGCTGACGACGTAGACGCGAACCCCACGCGAGAACGCGAACTGCGTTGCCTCGACCGCCGGAAGCTGCCCGTTGTCCGTGAACCCGTCGGCGCAGGTATCGGGCTCACCGTCGGTGGAAAGCACGATGACCTTCGCGTTGTCCGAAGGCAAGGCGGAAAGGTCTTCGACCACCCGCGTCAAGGCCTCGCCCGTGGGTGTGTGCCCCAGGGGGGACTGCGAGGCGTACACGGCCGCGAGTTCGGCCGCGGGTGCAAACCACGATGGTTCCGCGCCTCGCAGCCGCGGGCACTCCTCCGGTGGACCTGGAACCCCGCGCTCGAAGCTCGTCGTGTAGAGCGTCATGCCGAACAGCCGTGCGCCCTCGCTCCGGTACGCAACGCCCCGTACCTCGTCGAACAACGCCTGATAGACAGCGTCCCATCGCGTCGTTTCACCCGAAAGCGGGCGGTTCATGCTGAACGATTGATCGAGCACCAGCATGACGTCCGGCGGCACGGGCTCGGGTTCGAGGTCCCTGGCTTCGCATCCATCGCCACTCGCAGCCTCTGCGTCGGAGCTACCCCCCGTTTCAGTCTGCGGCGCATCACCGCTTCCGGTGTCCGCCACGGGGGAGCCCGAAGACGCAGCGCCGAGCTCCGTCGTTCCGCCCGCGATCCCCTCCATGAAGATCACGCGTTCGGCACAGCCCGCGGCGAACAGGATGACCGTTCCCGCGCATGCGCACCATCCACGACCCCGCGGCACGGCACTCGATACACGATCCGTCGTGGTCGTTCAAGGTCGAGCGCCTGCGCTTCCTCGCGCGTGTGACGGTGCATACGAGCACTTCCACCAAAGCCATGAAGGTACGCGGAGGGTCGTCTTGGGGATGCGCAGTTTCAGCACGACCCCTCCTTCGCATCATTCACCGCATCGGCGTCACGTGGGCTGCGTTTGGGCAGGAGCGTCTCGGGCACGAGGTCTGGTTTGCGACGCGAACTCCAGCGTCGGAGCTCAGCGTTCGGGACGTTGCCGTGGCCATCGCTCACGGACGACTCGGGCTCGTCGAGCAGAACGGCGAGGCGGTTGCGGGTGAGTTGTTTCGGCTGCCCCTCGGCGAGCGCGATGTTCCGCACCGCCTCGCCGATCGCGGCCACGCCTACTTCGAGGGAGTGACGCAAGGCAGCCGCAGAGTCGGCTTTCCGCGGCCACCAAGAAGGCCGGCGACGCTGATCGGGTCTTGGCTCCTCCGTGGTCTGCCGACCTCAGGACAGCCCTGACGCAGTCGTCGTTGCAAGGCGCAACGCGTGGCGCCGTCTTGCCCAGCGCTCGAGCGGCAAAAGGCCAGTGAGGTTCGTTGACACTAGATGGCAAAGGGTTTGCAGTGTGCGGCGTCCATGCGCGCTGCCGGTGTCCTTCATCTCGCGGTTCCACTGTGTGCGCTGCTGGCCTTGGGACCGTCGTACGCGTCGGCAGCCGACGCCGTGGCCCAGGACGGAACGTGGTCGGCCGCCGCCAGCCCCCCCCCCCCCCCCCAACCCCCCCGCCCCCGCCACCAACCCACCCGCGCCCGCCACCAACCCACCCGCGCCCGCCACCAACCCACCCGCGCCGGTCGCCACGCCGCCCTCACCGACGCCCGCTCCCCACCCTTCGTGGTCGACGCCCGCTCCCCACCCTTCGTGGTCGACCCCCGTCGAAGCCCCCGCACCGGCTCCCCTGGCCCAGCCAGCGGTGCTGCCGGCGGAGACGCCCCCCGCGACGCCCGCTCCTGCCTCGAATGCGAGACCCGGTCGGGGCCTGACGATCGCGGGATTCGTCATCTTCGGACTCGCGTACGGAACCACCGCGCTCGCAGGCGCATTGATCATCGACGGCTCATCGGACCCGCACAATGGGCTGACGAGCTATCAGCGAGCCGCTCGTGAGGCCGTCGGGAACCGAATGCTCATTCCGGTCTTGGGCCCGTTCCTCGCAATCGACCCCGCTCAATCCGCAGGTGGGTCGTTCGGGTTGGCGCTCGCTGGCGTGGTCCAAACCGCGGGGCTCGTGATGGGCACCATCGGCGCGGTCCGGCTCGCACGTCATCGGCATTCCCGCGTGCACGCGCACTACGAACCCCACAACGGGGGTGGGTCCGTTCATGTCCGTCTTCGCTTCTAGTCAACTCTGTCCCCCTTGGCCAAATCCATGAATACGAACCACCCTCGATTCTTCCTCGCCAGTTCTGCATTGGCTGTCTGCGCACTCCTCGGTTGCCCATCCGAGGACGAGGGGGACGACGACTTCCAAAGCGGCAGTGACTCGGGAACGAGCACGGCAAGCTCGGGAACGGGTACCCCCCCTCCCCCGGCGAGTCCCTGTACGTCGTACTGCTTCAACGTCAGGACGTGCGCCAGCGGTTGGACGGCGGATCAGCGGCACTACGCGAGTCAAGAGGCGTGCATCACCGACTGCGAGGCGTTCCTCGGCCGGGGTGGCTCGTGCTCGAGTAGCGCCCGCACGTATTTCGAGTGTGCGGCGTCGTTCCGGGACTGCGATGCGTACGTGAACGATCACGATGCGGTGTGCGAGTCCCAAGCGGATAGCTTCGAAGGGTGGTGCGCGCCATGACTCGCATGGGGGTATGTTTGATGGTTTGCGGCATCGCGCCGCTCCTGAGCGGTTGTTGGGAACCCGACTACTGCGACCCCGAACGCATCGTCTTCGAGGATGCCAACCTCGAGGAAGCCGTACGAGACGAACTTTTCCTTCGCGGCGAAGACATTACGAAGGAAGATATCGAGGGGCTCCAGAGGTTGACCGCAATTGGTGAGTCGATCCGGAGCCTACGCGGGCTCGAGTGCGCCGCTGGGCTGCAGGACGTCAACCTCGACGACAATCCCATCGAGGACCTCGCGCCGTTGGCCGAACTTCCAGCGCTTTCGAACCTGAGTCTCTCGCGCGTCATGGTCCACGACTGGAACCCGTTGCGAACGCTCACCCAGCTCATCTCGCTCGATGTCTCCACGGAATCCTTCGGGGACACCGAGCTCCCCATGGTTCTCGGCATGCCGCTGCTCGTGGATTTGGACGTTTCACGTTCCTCGGTCACCTCATTGACGCCGCTTGGGGCTCACGCCGGATTGCAGACCCTGGGCGCAGCAGGCAACCGCCTCACGGACGACGCTCTCGCGGAAGACGGCCTGACGCTCGCCACGGCCACAGCCATACGTAGACTCAACCTCTCGGACAATGCCATCAAGGGGTTGAACCCCGCCGCACTACCGCCGGGCCTCGTGTCCCTGCAGCTCAACCACAACGCGATGACGAGCACGGCGATCCTCGGCAGGCTCACGGCGCTCACCACCCTCGACCTCTCCAACAACGAGCTGCTGCTCACCACCACCGACCTAGGCGTTCTTCACGAGCTCGTGACGCTCAATCTCGCATCCACGCGGGTGCGAGATCTGGCGCCGCTAACCGGACATCCGCAGCTCTTCGACCTCGATCTCACCGGCGTCGACTTCGATTGCCGCGCACAGTCCGAGCACGTAGAGACGCTGCGCAAGACGATCGTCGAGACCAACGGCGGAACCTTCACCATGCACTGTGAACAGGACTGCGCGGGGACCTGGGGAGGTGGCGCAGTCGAAGACCTATGCGGGATCTGCGACGACGACCCCAACAATGACCATCGCGTGGTCGACCCCGCGCTCGCGGCCCACCTCGCCGCCATCACGGGGATGCAAGAGCCCACGTTCGAAGCAATCCAAGGGATCACGACCCTCAGTATGGATAACGCGGGGATCGAGAGTATCTCCGGACTGGAGTGTTTCGTCGCCCTCGAGCAACTCAGCTTGTTCGGCAACAGGGTCGCCGATCTCAGCCCGGTCTCGGGGTTGGAGCACCTCCACTATCTCAATCTCGGCAACAATCTCGTCTACGACGTCCGGGAGCTATCGATCTTGACGAGCCTGCAACGCCTCAATCTCCGCGCCAACGCGGTCCAAGACCTTCTGCCACTCGAAGGCCTCACGGGTCTGACCTGGCTCGATCTCAGTCAAAATCAGGTCCAAGACGTGGCGTCCCTCGCCCCCCTCATCGCGCTTCGAGATCTCGATCTCGGGGAGAACTTCATCGCCGACGTCTCACCGCTGAGCAGCCTCGTCGCGCTGGAAACTCTCGACATCGGCGAGAACGACGTCGCAAACCTCGAGCCCATCTCGGTCCTCACGACCCTGCTCGGGCTGGAGGCACAGGGCAACGCCATCGTCGACCCATCACCGCTCTTGATGAACACGATGCTCGCTTGGCTCGATCTGGGCAGCAATCCGTTCGTTTGCGAGGATCCAGCGACACGCACGGCGCTACGCGATCTGGGCGAGATGGTGGTCCTTCACAACGACGGCACGATCTCGCACGACTGCCTGTGAGAGCGCGATCGCGGACGGCCGGGTGCTCGCCGCGCCTTGGGATCTCAGTCACCCTGTTTGCGGGGGACACCCACCCCACCACGGACGCGAACGGCTCTCGACTTCGAGCGTGTACCGAGTGAACACCCGACTCCGAAACCCCGCGGCGAGTTGACGAGGACGACACCTCTTGGTCACGCTGGCATCGTGCCTCGCCGCAACGTCATCCTGGCTGTGCCGCTTCTCGCGACCCGGCGTTCGCCATCGCCGATTCGACGTGCACCGAGGCGCTCGAACCCGCCGGCACGTGCACGGTGACGCTGAACTTTGCCCCGCCGAGCATGGGGGCGTTCGAGAGCACACTGACGATCGCCGCATCGCCCGGCGGCACGTTGACGCTTCAACTGCAGGGTCGAGGACTCGAACCCGGCGCGTTGACCTTGGAACCCGCGGCCGAGAGCACCGCGGACTATGGTGACGTCCTGGTCGGCGAAGCTTCGGTTCAGACCTTCGTGGTGACCGCCACCGGAGAGGTGCCCACCGGAGCGCTCGCCATCGACCTCAGCGACGCGGGGGAGTTCATGGTCGTCGCACCTTCGGGAAGCGATTGCGTCCCCGGCGAAACGAGCCTCGATCCCGCAGCCTCGTGCACGGTGGGGGTCGCCTTCCAACCGAGCGTCCGCGGTGCCGCGCAGACCGTGCTTACCGTCAGTGGGCCCGAGTCCGGCGGCGCGAGCCTTTCGCTCTCCGCCGTGGGTCGCACCCTCGGCTCGCTCGCTTCCGAGCAGGCTTCGCTCTCGTTCGGAGACCTGGAGATCGGCAATGTGACCACGGCGCAGACGTGGACCATCACCAACGTCGGAGAAAACCAGCTTTCGGATCTGACGTTGCGCAGCTCGAACGCCCAGGAATTCGCGACCATCGATGGCTGCACGGGGGCCCTCCTTCCCCATCAATCCTGTGAGATCTCGGTCACGTTCTCACCCCAGAGCCCGGGAACGCGTATGGCCACACTGGACCTCGAAGCCCCGAGCGGTGACGGCGTGACGCTCGTCGCGAGTGGCAACGCCCAGGTCCGGCTCACGGTCGAGCGCAGCGGCCCAGGCTCCGCGCCGCTTTCGAGCGAAGATGGGCAAATCGAATGTGGGGCGACCTGCAGCGCCTTGTATGACGCAGGTTCGACGGTGCGTCTGCGCGCAGAAACCACCAACGGTTCGAACACCTATTTCTCGGGTTGGTCGGCCTGCCGTGCACCCTCGCGGACCTGCGAGATCACGCTGGGCAATTCGATGACCGCCGTCGCCTCGTTCGCCCAAATCACCAACAACCTCGTGTTCACGACCTCCGAGGCCTTGCCGGCGAACCTCGGGAGCCCGGCAGCCTACGACATCGAGTGCAACCGCGTGGCCTCGAACGCTGGTCTGAACAATCTTTCCGGCAATGGCTATATCGCGGCGGTCTCCTCCGACACGTCGCGGTTCTCGGCGCGGCTCGGAGGCAACGTCCGTGGTTGGATCCGCCTCGACGGTCTCGCGTTCGGCACGACGATCCCGAACATCGTGGGGGGTGCCGTCTACAACCCCGTGGCCTTCGACGAAGAGGGTAATCAGCTCGACGACCTCGCCCGCACCTGGGCGGGAACCCATTGGGGCAACGACATCCTCACGGCGAACTGCGCCGGCTGGACCACGGCTTCGAACGCCGAGAGCGGGACGCAGGGCAATGCGACGTACGGCCCATACGCGTGGATGTACACCTACGTGGCCTCTTGCGACAGCGAACGACCCGTCCTCTGTTTGGGGAACACGAGCACCGCCGCGCTGACCGTGCCGCAGGTCTCGGGCCGCCGCATTTGGCTCTCGAGCCCCTTTCGTCCCGGGACCGGAGAGACTCCCGACGAGCGCTGCCTCGAAGATGCACCGAACGGTGCCGGGAGTGCCGTGGCGCTCATCAGCGGGATCGGTCGAGCCGCGTCGGAGCTGCTGGATCCCAACGCGAACTACGTCCGCGTCGACGGACAGCTCGTCGGGACGGGCGCCGATATCATCGCGCGGACGATCGTCTCGGGCGTCTGGCAGCTCGGTGATGGCACGTATCCACGCGACGACCACAACCAAGTGTGGGTCGGCTCGGACACGCCCGATGCGATCGGCGATGAGGCGAGCACATGCGATGACTGGACGAGCGACTCGAGCGAGCTTGGCGCTCCCCTGGGCAACTTCGAAGCGGCGAACGTCAGGTTTTGGGGAGGATCCGGAGGTGAAATCCCCTGCGATGTCTTCGGGGAGAGCGAGCGGATCGTTCGGCTCTACTGCATCGAGCCCTGATCGCGTCGGAACTCGCGCATGCACGCTGCGAACTCGGTGCCCAACCGCACGCAAACGCGAGCGTCGGCGAGTTGACGCGCGACTCGTTTCCTAGCGACGCTGACGATCGTGTCCCGCCGCGACCTCCTCTTCGCTGCATCGCTCATCCCGTGCGTCGCGTGCTTCGACCCGACCCCCCACGACCTCGTCGGGGACGACGCGGATGAAACCTCGGAGTCCTCCGTGGACGAGGACGAGTCTTCCGCATCGGAGCCCGAGGAGGCAGGGTTGGTGGTGGACGAGAGCGACCTCGATCTCGGTCCCGTCGTCGTCGGATTCACGGCGACCACCCGCGTGCTCGTTCGCAACGAAGGCGAAGAAGCCTCAGGCGTCCCGCAGGTCTCGCTTTTGGGGGACCCTGCCTTCTCGACCGTCGATTCGAGTTGCACGGACGCAATCGAGCCCGGCGGTACCTGCACGTTGGCGCTCCAGTTCACCCCACCGGGCGTCGGCACGTTCACGGGCGAGATGACCATCTCCGCATCGCCCGGCGGCGCGTCGACACTTCCGCTCCAGGGTCGGGGAATCGACGCGGATGGGCTCTCCCTGGCACCTGCGACGGGCAACAGCGCCGACTACGGCAGCGTCGACCTGGGGGACTCCGCCGTCTCGGTCTTCGTGGTGACGGCGACCGAACGTTCGACGGGCGCGCTCCTGGTGGACCTCAGCAACGATGAGGAGTTCTCACTCCTCGCACCGTCCGCTGGAGACTGTGTCCCAGGTGTCACGAACCTCGAGCCTCTCGCTGCGTGCACGCTCGGCGTCGAGTTCCGGCCAACGCAAAGCGGTGCCACCCAGACGACGCTCACCGTCAGCGGAGCCGAAGTAGGTGGGGCGAGTCTCGTGCTCTCGGGTTCCGGTCCGGGGGGCACCGGTTCCTTGGATTCGGAAGAAACCCAGCTCTGGCTCGGGGACCAAGAGTTCGGAACGACGGGTCCGGCGCAGCCCTGGATCGTCACGAATGTCGGGCCGGTGCCGATTTCGGGCATCACCCTCAGCAACACGAATCCGGACGAGTTCCAGACCGTGAGTGGGTGCAGCGACACCCTCATGCCCAACGAGTCATGCGAGGTCTCGATTGCCTTCTCGCCGCAACTCTCTGGATATCGGAGTGGTTTCGTGCGCATCGAAGACCCAGACGAGCGGGGGGTCACCCTCGCGGTGAGCGGCAACTCCCAACTCCGCCTCACGGTCGATACCTTGGGCGGAGGCACCGCTACGTTGTCGACCGAGGATGGCAAGATCGCTTGCGGCGATACCTGCAGCGCGCTGTTCGATGCCGGAGACGACGTGTTGATCCACTCGGAGACCGCCAACGGTTCTGGTGTCTACGTCTCGGGTTGGTCGGCCTGCGACTCGCCCTCGCGTACGTGCGCCGTGACCGTCAACATCCCCATGGTGGTGGTCGCGATGGTCACTCCCATGATCCACAATCTCGTATTCGCGACCTCGGCACGCTTCCCCGCCAACCTCGGGAGCGTGCAAGCATACGACGACGAGTGCAACCGCTACGCCTCGAACGCGGGGATCAACAACGCCGCGGGTGATGGCTACATCGCTGCGATCTCCTCCGAGAGCTCGCACTTCTCCGCGCGCCTTCGGTCCAACGTCCGCGGCTTCGTCCGGCTCGATGGGCGGGCCGTGGGCACCTCGATTTCCGAGATGCTGGACGGTGCGGTCTACAACGCGGTCGCGTTCGACGAGGATGGCCGCGCGCTCGATCCTTACACGGCGGCGTGGACGGGGACGCTGTTGGACGACGACGTGATCCCCGAGACCTGCGCCGGCTGGACCACGGCTTCGAGCGACGAGTACGGCATCACCGGCGGACCCACGATGGGACCCTACGCGTGGATCTACGGCTACGCGTCCGCGTGTGACGACGAGTTGCCGCTCATCTGCCTCGGGAACACGAGCACGGCCGATCTCACCATCCCCGAGACGGAAGGGAAACGCATCTGGCTCTCGAGCAACTTTCGCCCAGGAACGGGCGAAACCCCCGACGAGCGTTGCTTCGAAGATCGACCGACCGGTGTCGCGGATGCGGTCGCGTTCATCAGCACGACCCAGCGCCCGGCCTCGGACGTCCTCGACCTCGACGCGGACTACGTGCGCGTCGATGGCCAGCTCGTCGGGACCGGCGCGGACATCCTCGCCCGGAACCTCGTCTCCGGCATTTGGCAGCTCGGCGATGGCAGCTATCCACGCGACGACTTCAGCGACGCTTGGGTGGGCTCGGACACCCCCGATGTCGTGGGCGATGCCGTCAGCACCTGCAACGATTGGACGAGCAGCGACGCCGGGGACACGGGCGCGACCTACGGAGAGTTTGCCAACGCAAGCTCACGCTTCTGGGGCCGGCGCGGGGCCAGCATCGCGTGCGACGTCTTCGGCAGCGACGAACGGGCCGTGCGTCTCTATTGCGTCGAGCGCTAGCGCTCCGAGAAATGCTCGGTCGAGCTCCAGCGGGGCCATAGGTGGTGACCCGCGGCCCCGCGTAGAGACGCGAGACGCGAGACGCGAGACGCGAGACGCGAAAAAAGCGAGACCCCTGTCAGGCGGCTCCGCGAGGGGAGCCGACCCGAGCAGGGGTCTCTTGGCGCATCCGGAAGGATTCGAACCTCCGACTTTCGGTTCCGTAGACCGACGCTCTATCCAGCTGAGCTACGGATGCATTTCCCCGGCGTGGGGGTGCGCAAGCTAGCAAGGGTCGAACGCGAGCGCAACAGGGAAACTCGGTCCCGGAGGCTGCGCAGATCACGGATCGAAGAACAGCAGGCCGAGCAAGGCGAGGAGATTGTTGAGGGCATGGACCACGATGGCGGTCCACAGGCGCCCGCTCGCCCAGTAGGTGGCGGCGAAAACGACCCCGAGCCAGAGGTAGATGACCAGTCCGGCCAGGTTGCCGTGGATGAGGGCGAACGCGGCGGCCGAGAGTGCGTACGCCTCGATCCAGCCGGTCCGCTCGGCGAGGCGGACGAAGAGCTGGCGGCGAAACAGCCATTCCTCGGCGCAGGGGGCCAAAACGATGGCCGAAAACGCGAGCACGCCGACCTCGAACCAGACCCCCGAGGCCTTGGCCTGGGCGATGATCTCGAGGATCCCGGCCTGCTCTTCGACCGGAAGGCCGAGGAGCAACATGAGCTGGCTGAGCAGAAAGCTGCCACCGAGCGCGGCGAAAACGCCCGCGACCACGGCCGCGAGCGCCATCCCCGGGGCTCTGGAGAGTGAAGAGATCTCCGCGTGTTTTGCGCCAGTTGGACCGGCGAGCGTATCCAGGGCCCGTGCCGTGAAACGATAGATCAGCGCGGCCCCGGCGGTGACGGCTGGCCCGGCCACGAAACCCAGGGCGCGGGCCCAGGCCTGCGGCACCCACGAGGCGAGCCAAGGTGCGACCCGGAACGCCACGGTGCCCACCACGAGCAGCGAGCCCAAGGCCAGCGCCAGCTCGAGCGTGGCGTTCTGGATTCGTTCCCGCGGCTCCCCGGAGTCCACGGAGCACAGCATGGCGCCCGGCGTCGGGCCGATCAAGGCGGACCTCGCCCCGCCGACGAGATCGGCGCTTGCAACCGCGGTCGAAGCAGACTAGTTTCCTGCCCCCGAAAACCGAGCAACCGTGCGGAGTGGTGGCCGAGTGGCTGAAGGCACAGGTTTGCTAAATCTGCGTAGGGGAAACTCTACCGAGGGTTCGAATCCCTCCCACTCCGCTCCCTTCGGGGAACCGAACGCCGCGTGAGAACATCACGCGGCGTTTTTTTTCGTCGCGCGAGCGAGAATCCAAGCGACGGCGAAGGCTCCGACGACCGCGCCGGCGAGATCGACCGCGGCGTCCTGGAGATCGCCCGTCCTATGGGGGAGGAGTGCAGCCTGGACCCACTCCGTGGCGATCGCCAAGGCCAGACCCGCGGCGAGGATCCACCCGCGCAAGCCCCCCTGTGCCCACACCCAGAGGCCTCCCCACACGAAGAAAAGCCCAAAGTGCACTGCCTTGTCGACGCCGCGGAACAGCGGTTCGACGTCCGGCACCGGCGCTGACAACAAGTAGATCAGCACGAGCGTCCACGCCGAAGCGAGCGCGACCGCGATCATGCGAGGACGCGGGAGCAAAGGGGGTTCACGCTTCGGATCGGGAGGCGACCCAGTACGAGATGAGCTCGTTGTCGTCGACGATGCGGGAGTGCAGGTGGCCCCAAACATCGCTCACGTAGACCATGGACCCGCGCTCGAGCTTGGGCGTCAGGTAGAGCGCGCAGTACTCTGCTTCGCCGCCGCCTTCGAGGATGCGCCCCACCTTGTCGAGGGGCTCACCGGTCACGGGACATAGCAGCTCGCACTTGGTGCCGGGCTCGAGCCCCTCGAGGCCGATCTTCCGGGCGTCGCCGTGGATCGGGCTCAAGTACACGCATTCGTCGCGGCCGTCGCTGCGGATCCGCAGCATGATCGCGGGGTAGTCGTCGAACTTGACCTCGCGGGTCATCAGGCTCGCGCCCGTGGGACCGAAGGCCTGGTTGATCACGACGATGACATCGTCGCGGTAGGTCAGCGGTGCAGGATCTCCACCGTGGTCGGGACGGACGCCCGTCACCTTCAGATGTTTGACGTCGATGTCATCGCGACCCATGGCTGCCTCCAGAGCCGCACCCGACCACGAAGTGGAGCGGAGCGCAAGCCCACGCGTGCCCTCCGATCGCCCGGACATGGTATGCGGGGATGCGACGACGTGGGTCGCGGTTTCGGAGGTACGGCGCCCTCCGCGAGACCCGCGGCCTCGCCCGCTCGACTTCGAGGAGCCCGCAGTTGAGCGGGCCCGACCGCCCGTCCCCGGGCAATCCGAAAAACCGCGCCGATTTGCGGTGACCCGACCAAGGATGCGAGTCTCCCGCGGGTCGGCGCGCTCGCAACGTGCCTCGCGATGATGAGCACTACGGTCACGTTCCTCGCCATCGTCGTCCTCGCGTTCATCGCGGGCCGAACCCTGGAGCGGTTCTCGTCGCGCCTCCTGTTCTTGTCGGGGGTCGAATACGTGCTGCTGGGGGTGCTGCTCGGTCCGGTCACCTCCCCCCGGTTCCTCAACGAGGCGCTGCTCGCCGAGGTCGATCTGTTCGTCTCCACGGTGCTGGGGGTGCTCGGGTTCCTGTCCGGACTCGGCCTGCGCCGCGTGCGAACCGGGATCGAGCCGACGCTCGCCGGGCTCGCCGCAACGTCCGGGGTGATCGCCGCGGTCGCGCTCGTCGTCACCGGGACGGTCCAATGGCTCGACCCCGGGCTGTTCGACGAGCCGCCGATCTTCTCGACCCCGCTGCTCGTCTCCGGCAACGCGTTGCTGTCCACGTGGATCTCTCCAGAGGGCCTCTGGATCGGCCTCACCATCGGCGCAGCCGCGGGCTCGAGCTCGGCCGAGCTCGTCGACGCCGCGATCGTCCGGTTCCGCGTGGGCGCACGGCGAGCGGATCTCCTCCGCGCGATGGCGGGGACCTCGGAGATCCTGGCGGTCTTTTGTTTTGGCATCGCGATGGCCGGGATCCGTGCCGAGGCCTCCGCCGCCGAGCTGGACCTCACGGTGATCGAGTGGAGCGTCATCACGATCGCCGCGGGCGGCCTCACGGGGCTCCTGTTCAGCGTCTTCCTGGGTCAGGAGGACGAGGAGATCCGGACGACCGTCGCTTCGGTCGGGGTGATCGTGTTCTCCGCGGGCGTGGGTGCCGGGCTCGGGGTATCGCCGCTGTTCGTGAACCTCATCGCGGGGATGACGGTCGCTCTGACCTCGCCCCACGCTTCGCGCATGAGCCACGCGCTCGAGCCCCTGCGCTACCCCACGACGGTGCTGGTGCTCCTGCTCGCGGGGGCGACCTGGGTACCCACACACGGCTGGTACTGGCTGCTCGTGCCCACGTATGCGGTGTTGCGCTTGATCGCGCGGCGGGTGTTCAGCTCCATCGCGGTGGCCACGTTCGTGAGCGATCGAAGCCTGCGCGACGGGGTGGGAAACGCCCTGCTCGCCCAGGGCGCGCTCGCCAGCGCGATCTCGGTCGCGTTCGCCCAACGCTTCCCCGACCTGACGCCCCCCGTCACGAGTGCGATCTTGGGCGGAATGCTCCTGGCGGACGTGCTGGCGTTTCGCTCCATGCGGGTCTACCTCGCCGATGTCGGCGAGTTGCAGGCTCAGCCCACCGAGGCGGCCAAGACGGGCGAGGGAGGTGAGAGCGCGTGAGAGTCATCGTTCTAGGAGCGGGCGAGGTGGGTCGGCACGTGTGCCGCGCACTCTCGGACGACGCGGACATCGTCGTGGTCGACTGCGAGTCGCAAGCGCTCGGCATCGCGGAGGATGAGCTCGATGTCATGACGCTGCGCGGAAATGCGACCCACCGGAGCGTCCTCGAGCAGGCCGAGACCCCGCGCGCGGATCTGGTGCTCGCGCTGACGGGCAACGATGCGGTCAACGTCACGGCATCCATTCTGGCGAAGACGCTCGGCGCTCGCCAAGTCGTGGCGCGCGTGGACGATCCGGGGTTCTACGCTGGCCGCCAGGGACTCGAGCGGGATATCGCCGGCATCGACGCGTGCGTCTGTGCCTCGCGCCTGATCTGCGCCGAGCTCCTGCGCCGTGTGACGTCGATCCAGGCGAGCTTCACCGATGCCTTCGTGGGGGGGTCCTTCCAGGCCGCGGTGCTCCAGGTCACCGAAGACTCTCCGATCCTCGTGCGGCCGGCGAGTCACGGCAGCGCGCTGTTGCGCGGGGTGATCCGCGGTGCGACGGTCCGCGCCAACGTCGAGGTCGCGGCGCTGCAAAGCGGGGATCAAGTCCTCCTCGTGGGCCCCCCCGAGGGCGTCGCCGCCGATGCGGGCCTCATCGCCCCGCGCCGTGGTTCCCGCGCCGTGCTGATCGGTGGCGGCGACGTGGGACTCCAGATGGCGCGGAGCCTCGAGGGCGTCGTCTCCGACGTCCGAATCATCGAGCCTTCGCGCATACGCTGCGAGGAACTCGCGCGACTGCTCCCACGCGCGACGATCTTGCACGGCGACGGTACGAATCTTCCCTTCCTTCGGGAGGAACGGATCGGCGTCGCGGAGTTCGTGCTTTCGGTCACGGGGTCCGACGAGGTCAACCTCATGGCTTCGCTCCTGAGCCGCGAGCTCGGCGCGAAACATACGTTCGCGCTCGTGCACCGCCCTGGGTACGCGCCGGTGTACGAGCAGCTCGGGATCGAAGGCACGACGAGCGGCCACGAGAACCTCGCGAACGCGATCCGCTGGCTGCTGCCCGATCGCTGGGTCGTGGGAGAAGCTGCGTTGCCCGGGATCGATGGATCCCTGTTCGAGGTCCGGGTTCCTACGGGGCTTTCGCGCGCGATCGACCCGCGCGACTTGCCGCTCGTCTCCGGAGCGCTGGTGCTCGCGGTCGCCGATCCTCTGACCAGTGAACCGCGACTCGTCTCGGCCCCCTTGCGCGGCGGAGAGCACGTCATCCTCGCGGCGGCCTCGGGCAGCCGACGCGCCCTCGAGCGCGGCCTGGCGCGGCTGCGCAGCGGCGGGAGCTCGGCATGAACCTCGCCGTCGTCGCGCGCCTCTCGGCCTTCTTGGTGTCGATCGTGGCAGTGCTCATGCTCGCCCCGACGGCCCTCGCCGGGTTCGACCGCGATGCTCGGGCTACGACCGCCTACGGGAGCGCGATGTTGCTCGCGTTCGCCCTGGCGGGGGCTCTGCGCTACATCGGCCGCCATGCCACGGACGAGATCCACCGCAAGGATGCGTTTGGGAGCGTCGCGTTCACCTGGCTGGCGGTCGGGCTGCTCGGAGGCCTGCCCTTCGTGCTCGAGGGCTCGATCCCCGATCCCGCGAGCGCAGTCTTCGAGGCGGTCTCCGGCTTCACGACGACGGGAGGCACGGTCGTCGCGGACGTCGATGGGCTGAGCCGCGCGACCAACCTCTGGCGCTGCCTCATGCACTGGGTCGGCGGGATGGGCATCGTGGTGTTGTTCGTCGCGGTCTTCCCCCAGCTCGGGGTCGGCGCCAAGCATCTGTTCCGATCCGAGGTCCCCGGCCCGATCACGAGCGGACTACGGCCCAAGATTCGGCAGACGGCGACCGCCCTTTGGTGGATCTACGGTGGGTTGACCTTGGTGGCCACGGTGCTGCTGGTCCTCGCCGGCATGCCGCTGTTCGACTCCGTGTGCCATGCGATGTCGACACTGGGCACGGGTGGCTACTCCACCCGGAGTCTGAGCATCGGCGCGTACCAGAGCGCGGCGATCGACTGGATCATCATCGTCTTCATGCTGGCCGCCGGGCTGAACTTCGGCCTCTACTACGACCTCCTGCGCGGCAACTGGCGCAACTTCATCCGCGACTACGAGCTGCGCTTCTATCTCACCGTGAACATCGCCGTCATCGCGCTCGTGACGGTGACGACCACCGCGAGACACGACGGCGTGTTCGAGACGTTCCGCTTCGCGTCGTTCCAAACGCTCGCGATCACGACCACGACCGGGTTCATGACGGAGGACTACGACACGTATCCCCACGTCTGCCGGTTCGCCCTGTTCCTCTGCATGTTCATGGGCGGGTGCGCCGGTTCGACCGCAGGCGGGCTCAAGGCCTCGCGGGTCTACATCTTGATCAAGACCGTCCTCATGGAGCTCGGCACGCTCGTGCGACCCAAGGCCGTCTTGTCGCTCCGCGTCGGCAAGGGCACCGTTCCGCCCGAGATCATCCGGAGCATCTTGACGTTCTTCGCGGCGTACATGCTCATCTTTTGCAGTACGTCGTTCGTACTCGTAGCCATGGATCTCGAGCTCATCACCGCGATGAGTGCGACCGTGGCATGCCTTTCGAGCGTGGGCCCGGGGCTGCACGAAGTGGGGCCGATGATGAACTTCGGCTTCATTCCTGCGCCCGGAAAGCTGCTCCTTTGCCTTTGTATGATCGCGGGGCGTCTCGAGATCTTCGCCCTGTTCGCCGTGCTCTCGCCGGAGTGTTGGAGGCGTTAGGCATGCGTCGCGTCTTCGTCATCCTCGTCCTGCTGTTCATGATGGCGGGGCTCAACACGCTCAAGACTTCGTCCGCAGGCGCGAGCGATCCACTGACCCTCGCGGCGATCGGGTTCGTGGTCCTGGCCGCGTTCGCGGTCGCGGAGTTGGGCGCGCGCCTCTCCCTACCCAAGGTGACGGGCTACATCATCAGCGGGGTCGCCCTCGGACCTTTTGCGATCGACATCCTCTCGACGGCGGTCGTCGCCGAGCTGAAAATGTTCAGCAACCTCGCGCTCGGCCTGATTGCGCTCACGGCCGGGTTGGAGCTCGATCTGCGGGGCCTCGCCCGTCTGGCGCGTACGCTGGCGGCGACGACCGCCATCAAGATCGTCTCGGGTTTCGGGCTGGTGGGCGGGTCCTTGGCCATCATCGCGGCAACCACGGGCCTGCTGGGCGACCTCTCGACGGCCGAGTCGACCTCGCTCGCGCTCCTCTTCGGCGCCCTTTCGCTCGGGACGTCGCCTTCCATCGCCCTCGCGGTCTCCACCGAGAGCCGCGCCAAGGGGCGCTTGACCGAGCTCGTCCTCGGCGCATCGGTCGTCAAGGACTTGGTCGTCGTCGTGTTCCTGGCGATCTCGATCTCGATCACCAAAGCGCTGCTGGGTGGCGGCAGCGTCGATGCCCACGTGTTCATTCACCTCGGCAAGGACATCGGACTCTCCCTTCTCATCGGGACGGTCGTCGGCATCTTCCTCATCCTCTATATGACCTGGGTGCGGCTCGAGATGCTGCTCGTCGTGGCCGTGGTCGTGCTCGCCGTCTTCGAGGTTGGCGCAGGAATCCAGCACACCTTCCACATGGAGGTCGAGTACCTGCTCGTCTTCATCATGGCAGGTGCCGTGGTCCGCAACGCCTCGCATCACGAGCATGCGCTCCTGGATCCGCTGCAGAAGATCTCGCTTCCGATCTTCATCGTGTTCTTCACGACGGCTGGCGCAGACATCAACCTCGTGGCGACCTGGACGTTGCTTCCCGTCGCGCTGACGCTCTGCGGGATGCGTGCGATCGGGTACTTCGTGGCAGGCCGCTATGGCGGGCGCTTTGGCGGCGAACCACCAGCGATCCAGCGGCTCGCGTGGCTCGGATATCTGCCTCAAGCGGGCGTGACGCTCACCCTCGTCAAGGTCGCCACGCACCAACTCGGCGACCTCGCGCGCGCGTTCCCGCAGCTGCAGAGTCCGGCCATCACGAGCGCGGAGATGGATGCGTTCGTCGCCCAGGTGGGCACGCTCGGCTTGGCGGTCGTCGCCGTGAACCTGCTCATCGGTCCCGTGACACTCCGCTATGCGCTGCGGGCAGCCAACGAGATCCCGACGGAGGTCCCCGCGGACGAGGTGGAAGCGCAGCCCTCGGAGTCCCCCGTCCCCGAACTCGAGTCGCCCGCGCTTGCGGCCGCCGTCGGCGGCCTCGCCGTGGCCATCCACGGATCGTGGGAGACGTGGCGCCAGCAAAGCTTGATGCCGGAGCTCAAGGCTTGGCGCGAGGCGTTCCGCGCCACCCCTTCGAGCGAGTCGGCGGCGAACGTGATGGCGGAGGTCGCCAAACGCCTCGATCGCATTCCCAAGCTCGACGCCGAAGGTCGCCGCCGCACCCTTCAACTGACGCTCCTGACCCAGCTCGAGGCGATCGAGAAGGCGCCGGCGAGCGTCGACGTGCCGCTCGAAGATCGCCACCGCAAGGTGCTCCCGCGCGACAACTTCTCGGCCCGCAGCGCCAAGGTTCTGGCGACGATCGGGGCCATGCTCAGCGCCCGCGGAAGCAACCGCCAACGAACGGTGCCCCTCCGGATCGCCGCGCGTACGGCGATCGAACCCGCGATGGCGACGCTCGCCGAGGAGAGCCTGCGCGACCTCCAGCGCTTCGAGATCCATTGTCTCGAGTGCATGCAGCGCGTGACGCAAGGCACGTTTTCATGGGCCGATGGCCAGCGCGAACTCGATACGCTCGTCGAAGTCACGGCGGCGAAGGTTTCGGAGAACCATCGCACCTCCTCGGTTCGCGCGATCGCCAACCTCACGCGCGCGGCCGCGAACCTGGGCGCACCCGCGCAATGGCGGATGCGGGTGCGATACTCGCGAGTGACGCCCGCGATCAAGGACGCGATCAATCGCCTCAACGCCGATACCAAGACCTGGACGGAGCGACGGAGCGCGGCCGTACGAACGCTGCGATTCGTGACCGAAGTCGAGCACGCCGAGTCTCGCCTCGCCACCGCCCTCCAGCGCGACGTCGCCGATGCGTTGGACGAGGCGTTCGAAGGTCTCGTGCGCCTCGTCGAGGAAGAGCGCGAGCGCATCGAGAGCCTTCCGCTCGCGGCCGGCATCCAGACCGACGAGGATTGGCAGCGCCTTGGACTCCGCGTCCGCGCGATCCTGCCCAAGCCAGCGCAGCGGGAGCTTCGGAACGTCACGACCCGCGTCCGGCGTGCCACCTCGACTTCGGCCCCGCTTTCCGGAGTGTTGTCGTTCGTGGCGGACGGCGAGGCTTCGATCCGCATCATGCCGTCCCTGCACGACATGGCCCGCTCGGCTCGTCCTGCGCGGACGAACCCGATCACCGTGGACGTGCGAGAGCTCAAAGAAGTCCAGATCTCGGGCCAGCTCCTGCCCCAGATCGAGCAGCTCCTCGAGGAAGTCACCCAAGCGCTGGCCGCGATCCGCGAAGGCATGCGCGAAGCTGCGAGCCTCATCGAGTTCGGGTTCGAGGCCGCGGACACGGGACGTGCGGGGCATCAGGCCGACGCCGCAGCCAAGTTCGACGAGTCGCGCGAACGCGCGATCGCGATGCTTTCGACGCTCCGCGTCGGCGCTTGCCGGGTGTGGGCCGAGCAGCGGGACGCCCTGCGCGAGGACGTGAGCCAAATGTCCAACCGCCTGTTCGCCGCGATCGCGGCCGCGGGTGGAGGCGCGGTGGAGCGCAGCGTGGGCCGCGATCCGCTGACCCAGCTCCACCATGCGGGGCGGCGGGCGGTCGATGCCGTGCAGGAACGTCTGCGTCGCGCATTCGAGCTGATCCGCGCCGGAGAGGCAGGTCAGAGCGCGGACGAGCTCGCGCTTCGCTACCACCTGCGTACGGGTGGACGCCGCGTCGACGCGCAGGCAATCCGGAGCTATCTCGAGGACCAGGTGCGCGCGCGCACGAGCAGCATCGAGGGCCTCTACGCCTCGCTGTTCACGTCCGACCCGCTCCGCGATCCTCGCTTGTTCGTCGCGAATCGCGACGCGCTCAACGGAGTGATCAAGGCCGCGCGAACCTGGCAGGGCGAGCCTCGTGCCGGCAATGGCGCGCTCGTGCTCGGAGGGAGCGGCAGTGGCAAGAGCTCCATCCTCGGGATCGCGCAGCTCAAACTCGGTGCGAGGCGCGTGCTCCTGATCCGCCGCCGCGCCCCCGATGAGAGCTCGCTGCTCGAGTCGCTGGGGCGCGCGCTGGGTTGTTCCGCCGAGCTCGAGGTCGTGCTCCGTGCGCTGCGTGGCCAACGTTCCGTCGTCGTGCTCGACGATGCACATCACTGGCTTCCGCCCGACGAACGCGGGCTGGAGAGCCTCGCTCGTTTGCGCGAGCTCATCGCCGTCACCCAGGAGACGACGTTCTTCTTGGTTTCGATGAGCAGCGAAGCCTATGAACTCTGGCACCGCACGATGCCCATCGATCAGAGCTTCGCGACCGTCGTGCGCCTGCGCCCCGTCAACGCCGAGGTCCTCGACGCCGTGATCGCGGCCCGACACGAGCTCTCCGGGCTCGACATCGAGTTCCCGACGACCTTGGCCGCGCGGGTGGCCGAACGCGTGCTCGGTCGTCCGATTCGCACGTCCTTCGTGCGCACGTTGGCAGCCTCGGCCGGGGGCAACCTCCGGCGCGCATTGGCGCTATGGCTCGCGCACGCGAGCGCGCACGAGCATCGCGTGACGCTCCGCTCGATCCAAGCGCTCGGATGGGGTTTGCCCTTCATCCATCAGCTCGGACCCCAAGCGATGGCCACGCTCGCCGTGCTCGTGCGCCACGGTCCCCAGAGCGAAGACGACCTTGGCCGCTTCCTGGGTACCGCAGCCGACGACATGGCCCAACTCACCCGTTTCTTGATCGCGTCGGGGCTCGTCGCGCGCGAGCAAGCCACGCGACACTTGGCGCCGACAGCTCGCTTCATCGACGACCTCATCGCTGCGTTGACCGAACATGGTGCACTCTCAGGGGGGCGCTCATGAGCGCTTGGCGCAGACCCACGCTCGCCGGCACCTGGCTCCTCGCCGGCTGCGGCCGCTTGCCCGGCGATGACGACCGGCCCGCCTCGCTCGGCGCGGAGGTCCTGCGCGAGGTCGGCACGCTCGGCGCGGTGTTGTCCGCGCGATGGGTCGTCTACGCCGTCGTGGTCGTGACGATCGCGCTGCTCTTGCGTCGGCTCTTCGATCTCGGGATCCGTATCGTGTGGCGGCTCGGCTGGGATCCCGAGCGCGCGATGGCGCGGGGTCAGAGTGCGCTCGACTTCACGTTCACGGCCGTCGCCGCGCTGCTCGTCTTGCGACCGTTCTTCAACGCAGCCCCCGTGCTCGCGGGGTCGTTTGCGGTTGGGATCGCCCTCGTCGCGGCCGTCGCCTTGCCCGCGTGGATCCAGGACCTCGTCGCGGGCATCGAGCTCGCGACGCGTCGGACCCTCCGCGAAGGCGACCAGGTCGCCGTAAAAGAACACGCCGGGACCGTGCGATCGATTGGCCTGCTACGGACACGCCTCCGCGAGGGCGATGGCTCGACGCTCACGATTCCCAATCGTTTGTTGGCGTCCGCGGCCGTTCGCGTGGGTCGCGATGCCGGTGCGGTCCCCATCACGATCAAACTCCCCACGGAGCGCGCGGACGATCCCGCGTACCGCCGCCAGTTGGAACAGCACGCGCTGCTCTCCGCGTTTCGACGCAGCGGCTCCTCTCCGATCTTGAAGGAGACGCCCCAAGGGTGGACGCTGACGCTGCAGACCTGGGCGACCCGCGACGCGGCGGTCGCCAGTCGGGCGCTGGAGCAGATCGTCCGAGATTTCGATCATGCCGGAAACACTTCGCCGGCCGAGGTCAGTGCGCAGGAGGGCGAACATGACTAGTCGGCGGACATTCCAAGCCGCTGGAGCGGCGTCCGTGGCGTGCAGGACGGCGTGGGTCGCTCTGACCGCCTTGACCGTGGCCTGTCGCCTGGAGACGCTCGAAACGCTCGCGAGCGACGAACCTCCCCCACCGAGTTTGGCTGCGGCACCGCTCATTCCTGCCGAAGATCCGACGGCCCAACCGACGGTCGGCTGGGAATCGATCGTACGCCAGCACCTGGCGTTTCTGGCCGGACCGCTGCCGGCCGGGCGCAGGCCGGGCACCGATGGCGCCCTGCTCAGTCAGCGTCTGGCGATCGCGACGTTCTCCGAGGCAGGGCTGACCCCCGATGGCGTCGACCGGACATGGTCGCAGCCCGTCCCCATCGAAGTCGCCTCGCATCACCGCGTGAAGATGGCGACGGCGCTCGATCTCGAGACCGAGGGTGGACAGTCCCAGATCACGCTCGATACGGGGATCTACGTGCGGCGCGACGGAGAATCCGCGCCCTATCAGGCCGAGCTCAAGGTCGCGGTGGTACCCGACGCACTGCTGGCGCCCGAAGCCGTCCTTCCCGTCGACCTGGTCGCAGGAAAGTTGGCAATCGCACGCCTGGTCGAACCCGAAGACGGGGACGCGAACCACACGCTGCGTGAGGCTCAACGGATCTTCGGCCTGATGCGTGGCCATGGGGCGTCTGCCTGTCTGCTTGCGCTCCCCATCGGCAGCGCCCGCCCCATCATCGTCGAACACTGGACGGCTCCAGAGGTGCGCCTGCGTGTCGTCGGGAGCGCTGGCGCAGAGGCGTCGTTCGCCTTCCACGGCTTCATCGATGCCGCGGTGCTCGATGTCCTCGAGGCGGCCGCGCAAGCGCACGCGAACGTCTCGGTCACCATCGAGAGCCAAACGCGGAGCCTCGGCGATGCGAACGTGCTCGGACGGATCCCGGGTTCGGAAGATCCGGGTCACGTCGTCGTGGTGCTCGCGCACTGGGACGCCGGAGGCCTGACACCACCGCTGCCCAAGGGAGGCGCCGCGATTCAAAACGGCAGCGGCATCGCGGCCTTGTTTGCGATGGCGGAGGTGTCCGGGCGATGGTTCGCGCTCGGGCGTAGGCCCGCGCGATCGATCGTGTTCGCAGCGACCGCGGCAGGGTCCTTGGGCCACCTGGGCGCCCCCAAGATCCTCGAGCTGCCCGGAATGGAGCCCCAGCACATCGTCGCCGTCCTCAACCTCGAGGACTTGGACTGGCGCGGCGAGGTGCTCGAGGCGATCGACGGCGATCGCTCGTCGCTCGGGCACCGCTTGCTGGAGCTGGACGGGCGCGTTCGTCTCGCGATGAGCGACGTGGCGCTCGGACACACCTCGTTTCTTCAGGTCGGGTTGCCGGCGCTGACGCTGCGGCGCCCGCTGGCCCCGGATCCCCTGGGCCCGCCCGACGAGTGGGGGTCGCTCGAGACGCTCGCGCGGGATGCCGAACTCGCCTTCCGCCTGGCGTGGGAGCTGGCCGATCGCGCAGCTGCACCGCAGCTCATCGTGGCGCCGCCGCCCCCGTGAGGGTGGTTCACGCCAGGGCATCGACCAAACGCCGCGCCAAGTAGGGACACCAAAGGCCCCCCTTGCTGCCGAGTGCCGACAATACCCCGAGCCCCTGCGCCAGCACCCCGCACCACGGATGTCGCGTGCGTTCGTCGACGACCCGGCGCCCCACCCATAGGTTCGCCGCGCGTGCGGGGACCCACGCCGCGGCGCGCGGACGCAGGCGCTGCTCGATCGCCCGGAGCTGATGCCCCGTATCGTCCTCGGCGAGCTCACCCACGCGGCGAAACGAGGATCCCCACGCCAGCGTCTGCGACGTGCTGCTCAGGTGGCCCCGGTCGACCTCGAAGCGCGGCAGCGGAGCGGCACTTCCGTAGACGAGCGTGCCTTCGACCTCACCGAGCGTCACGTTCGGCGCCCAATCGGAGAGCAGCGCTCGCGTTCCTCGGCCCGCCGCGACGATCACGATGCGCGCCTCCACGGTGAGTCCACGGAGGACGACGCTCCAGCCCCCCATCTCCGATGGACGCAGCTCCACGACGTTCCCGGGCGTACAGACGACACCTTCACCCGCGAGCTGCTCCCGCATCCCCACGAGCGCTCCGCGAAGGTCGAATGCGTACGTGGGCTCATAGTCGATCCACGCCGGCCGCGGACCCGGATCCATCGCGAACTCGGCCAAAGACGCGAGGTCCTCGCGATGGCGACGGTACGACTGGATCAAGCGCTCCCCGGCCGTGCCGCCGTCGATCCATCGGCGCAGCGGAGCGCGATGCACCGCTGCACCCGGGGAGAGCGAGAGCAACCACCGCTGACTGTCGCGCCAAGCCACGGCGAGCTCGGGATGCGGCTGGAACGAACGCCCGACGAACGGGTGGACGAGCGCACAAGGCACGTCCGAACCTCGACCCAGGTCTTGGTCCGTCGCGTCGAACCACTGCAGCGGCCGCAGATCGCGTTCGAGGCAGCGCTGCACCGCGAGCGCGCCGGCGAGTCCACCACCCACGACGACGACGCCCGTCATCGCCCCCCCGGTCGATTGCGAATCCGCAGGTGCGCCAAGGCTTCGGGTCGCGCAGAGGCGACCGTGAACTCCCGCTTTTTTCCCGAGGCGGGCGCAGTCGCGACGAAGAACCCCGCTGCGGCCATGTTGCGGCGCACCCACCCGGCGGCGCTGTAGGTCACGAGCCGCGCGTGCGGGTGTGCGTGACGGAACGCGACCTCGAACACCGCGGTCGTCCAACTTTCGGGCTGTTGTCCCGGGCCGAACGGATCGAAGTAGATCGCATCGAACCGCTGCGGGGTCGCGAAGTCGATGAAGTTCGTCCGCACGACCTCCAGGATCGCCGCCGGGGTGACCACCCTGCCCGCGACGGTCGCGGAAGCGGCGAGGGTGTGGGCCTCGGTTCCGAGCGCACCGAGGACATCGGACGGCACGGGCATGCAGTCGATCGCGACGTAGTGTACGCAACGGCCACGACCGCGGAGGGCTTCGAGCGTCTGCGAAAAGTTCGTGGCCGCGCCGAAGCCGAACTCCAGCACGTGGGGAGCCTCGCCACACTCGAGTACCCCGCTTCCCTCCACGAACACCGTCCGCGCCTCCGCGTGCGCGCCATGGAGCGAACGGTAGGACCACCCGCAATCGCGGCGCACGAGCGTCGGGCTGCCATCCCCGGTTTGGGTCCAATGGACGAGCTCGGCGTCGATCATTCGAGGTTCCTGCCCGGATGCGCCCGAAAGTGCAAGCGCGGTGGACCGCCATGGCCGCTTGACAAGGCGACGATCGAGCGGCTTGCTTAGTGGAGAGGCGTGCCGAACACCGCTCCAATATGGCGTTCCACGATGAGCGCAAGCTTGGCCATGCTCGCGCTCGGATCTGGCGCGTGCCTGCTCGTGGACGACGAAGACTACGAAAATCCGATGCTCGCCGAAGCGAGCGCGGCGAACGGCACGATGGTCAGCTCGGAGTCCGAGGGAGAAACCTCCACGGACGGCGACGAGAGCGATACGACGGGGGCGGGAGGCAAAGAGATGCCGGCCGAATGCCAGCCGAGCGACTACCACGCCGATGACTTCGAGGGCGATGCGCTGCGTGGCGTATGGAACACGACGGGTCATGGCATCTCGGTCGAAGGCGGCGAGCTCGTGCTCACCTCGCAGGGCTCCGCGACCGCAGCGACTTGGCAGAGCCTTCCCGCCATTCCGGGCTTGCAGGTGCGCGCGGCGATCACCGAGGCACCGGCCGCTCCCGGCGTCGAGTTCAGGCTGCAGGTTTCCGCCGAGGATTGCCGGTTTGCGTTCATCATCGGCGATGGCCGCATCGAGGCCGAGAGCCATCGCGGAACCCACGACAACCGTGTGTTCGATCCAGACCAACACAGGTGGCTCCGCATCCGCGCGGAGGCCGGAACGACGCGCTTCGAGTTCTCCGCCGACGGCTCCACGTGGACAGGACCGACCGAAGTCGCCCCCGGATGCGACTCCGACGACATGCTCAGCGGCGTGCGCCTGGAGCTCTCCGCAGGTTCACCCGACGAAGTCGCCGTCGACTACGTCGAAGTCTGCGCGCTCGCAGGTTAGCCAGTGCCGCGACAGATGAGTTCTGACCTTGTATGACACCGTTCCCGTCCACCATCCCAGCGTTGCTCATCGGTCACGTATGGCCGGATACGCTCTCTCTTCGCGTCTTGGTCTGGTGGACGCTAACGG